>ERZ811283.1-NODE-1-length-57093-cov-31.3983_pt1 | contig 57093 bp, 100 predicted proteins | sample MGYA00520195_ERZ811283 | MGnify/ENA primary metagenome ERZ811283 (study PRJEB31588, sample SAMN03399877) | human gut metagenome | study: EMG produced TPA metagenomics assembly of the PRJNA231909 data set (A prospective, longitudinal analysis of the...
CGCCGCCCCATGCAATATCCATGACCATGAGTTTGCGATCAGGTTCTCCGTCAGGCAGAACGCCGTTGAAATACCGCAGTTCATCGGCAGGAAAGAGCAGACCTTCACGCACATAGGGCTTGCCCATGTACTTTGCCCACCATGTTGCATCATCAATGCTGGATTTCATGTCAGCATAGTAGGCATCGTCAAAGCCAACGCCGTAGTCATAATTGAAGTTGCTGTGTCCGTTCTCGTCCACCGCAGGAATCACCCGGAAGCGGTACTTCGGATTGTCCGCATACTGGTTCTGGATGCGTCCCAGAGGGTCGAGTACGTTCCAGCGTGTGCCGACCATCAGCTCCAATGCGCCCTGCTTTTTACGGTCTTTCAACTGGTTCAAATAGGCATCGTATTTGTTGTTCAAACGCTCAACATTCAGGCTTTCCTCCAAGTCCTCGATCAAGTCATCGCTGTACAGAACGCCGCCCTCGCCGATTTCAACAGCACCAGTCAGCGTGCCGCCGATTGAGCGGCAAGTCAGGGTGGGGAAGCGCTTCTTTCGGTTCAGATCAACGCTTTCGTCCTTTGCGCTCTTGTCCACAAGCTGAACGTCAGGAAAAATTTTGCCCCAGTTGTAGGTTACAGGGTCAGTGATGATTGACAACACTTCACCGTAGAAGCCGTTGGTCAGCTTGTCGGAATGTCCGCTCATGACTGATGCAACGTCAGGCCGGTTGCCCATCAGCCATGTGATGAAAAATATACAAAGAGTTGATTTTCCAGTTCTCGGAGCCATCGAGATTCCTAAGAAATCTACACGATGGAAAAACAAGTCCTCAAGGTCATTGACAAGCGTATGCAAAATGCGCCTACGCGGCTGGTAAAACTTCTTCTCCGGCGCACGATTCCATTCAAGGTAGATGCAATAGCTGTCAAACACGTCCTTTGCTTCAAACAGGTACGTCCGACCGATAATGTCATAGACCTTCGCCACGTCCTCGCCTGTTTTCATCTTGCCCATCATGGCTGCACAGATAGAGCGTAGCTCACCAGAGTATTTGTAGGCATCGAACCGCTTGTCTTGTGGAAGGGCATCTCTCAGGTTCACCACCGCCTGAAACCAGTCCTCATAGACCTGTGCTTCGGTCGGATTCTGCTTTGCATACGCTTTGATACTGTCGATGATGGCGATACACTGCTTTGGCTGCATAAAAAAATAGGCACCCCCTACCTGAAAATGTAAAGAGTGCCTACAACTGCACAAAAATCAAATATTCGGTTTTATAATGCGATTCCAGAAACTTTATTTCTCAAAATCAATTAAAAGAACTGCCCGACCGTTTCTAATCCTTTTTCTACCTTCTTCATTATGCTGTTTTCGGAAAGATACTCCATGCCTTTCAAGGTAATCTGTGGGTGAATCGGCTCTACAATATGCGGGAACTTATTCGTCAGGTCTTGCGTGTAGACCAGACCGCGAATGAAACCGTTCATTTGCAGTTCAATCATAATCTGCTCCCAGTCAGAGACCTTCATCTTCATTGCTTTTGCAGAGATAAGCTCATAGTCAAATTCTTCATCGCCCTTGTGCTTATCCAGCAGTTTGAGAATCTTGTAAATGGCATTAAAGTTGTCCATGAGCTACTCCTTTCACTGGTTATGTAAAATAGGTTTTGGTTGTTCATCTCCTAGCATCAGCTTATAGCGGAGATACTTTTCGATAATACTGTGTCTTTCTGCCAGTGTACCGTAAATAAAGACAAGAGCATCTTTAGCAGCATCGTATTCATTCGGGAAAATGACAAGTTCCTCGTTTGCAAAGGTCACGGTGCAGTTTTCCGAATGACAGGCTTCCAAGAACCTCTTAATTTCAAGAAATCCACCAAAGTCAAGCATAGACCGTAGCGTGATGTTTCCGTTCTTAACAATCAGTTCTTCTCCCTGCATATTATCCAGCCTTTCTCTGTTCAGCAATCCGATACCATGTCTGGCGGGAAATTGCTTCTAGCAATCTTGCATTTCTTATATCCTTTAGGCCATTCATTTAACGGCGTAATGTAAGATGTTTTATCTGTTCCGGGGAAATAGCCATTTTCCGCCCACCATTCTTTTGTGTGGCGTTTTCTGTTATCTGGCGCTGTTGGGAATGTAAGTGCTTCTTTAGGGGTGCATCCAAGTTCAAGTCTTTTGCCTACCCCAGCAAGGCTTACATTATTCTCTTTGCACCATTGAGAACGAGTTTTTGTAACGCCATCAATCGTCCAGCATTCCATAGCCCAAATGACGTTTTCTTTTATATTTACAAATCCGGGTGTTTTGCTGGCTCCATCTTCATAAAGCCATCGTTCGATTTTATCAAGAGCCTTTACTTCTTCACTAAATTCCCTAGCCAACTGCCTATATTCATACTGTGTTTCTGTTTCGTTTTCTTTATTTTCTGGAATATGCCGAAGCTCATATAATTGTTTAGACGAAAGGACTTCCTTTATGTTGGTAAGTCTAAAACCATTCATTTGGCAAATCCAAATAGCCATTTTTTCAATTTTGAGTGCAATTTTTCTTGTACTCCATTTTGAAAGAATAACAATTTTAGAATTATGTTTCATATAATGCTTAAGAAAATCATTATTTCTGCTTTTCTTGTCCATTATACGTTGTTCGTTTCCCATTCCAACATAATATATCTCTCCATTGTTATCAATAAAAAGATATACCAAGAATTGACCGACCTCATTCATAATGTCAGAATGATCTACCGCAAAATCAAGAACATATCCATCGCCCAAATCATTTTCAATAGCCGCTCTTCGGTTATAATCTGTACTGCGAACCAAATCCATAAAGTCCTTTCTCGCATTTGGCCCAGCATAACGCATCCAGTCAGTTACCATTGAAGCAAGGCTAAAATAATCAATGTTTTGATAATTCATAAATTCTACCTTTCTGCTGATTTTATATTGCCATACCTCAACAGAAATGGTATAATACTCATGTACTATCATCCTGTTGAGGGATTGGTGGTTCTTGTTTGTAGCAGCGACCTGTGGTGGGTCGCTGCTTTTTATTTTTCTTCTTTATTGGCATACTTGCGTGTGGTGGCCGCATCGGTAATGCCGTATTTTTTTCGATATTCCCTCACTCTACGCCAAAATGTAGCAGACTTCAAGCCAAGCTCATTCATCATAATAGTGGGAGTGGTCTTTCCGTTTTGCCAATCGTTGTAAAGCTGACGGAATTTTTCTTCATCGACTTTAACGTACTGCCGTCCTTGATATTTTCCCTCAGCTTTTGCAACAGCTATGCCCTCTCTCTGCCTAGCGAGCATATTTTCTCTTTCTAGCTGCGCCATTGCCGCAAAGACTGTAAGCATGAACCTACCATTGGGGCCAGAAGTATCAAATTTTTCTTTTTGGCTCACAAAATTAACTTTTTTCTCGTCAAGTTCTTTAATGATGTCAAGCAAATCAGTTGTGGAACGAGCCAACCGGCTAAAACTCTCTACTACAAGAGTATCACCTTCACGCACGAAAGCAAGCATTTCTTTCAACTGGGGGCGGTCTGCGTTTTTCCCACTCATTTTGTCAACAAACACTTTTTCAACGCCAAGCTGCTCCATAATAACTTCCTGACGCGCCGTGTTCTGCTCTGCTGTTGAAACTCTAACATAGCCCACTTTCATTTTTGTTCCCTCTCTTTCTATCAAGATTATACCACATGATGATAGAACTGTCAATATGTCATGTTTCAAACCGTGATAGTTGTTTGCTTTATATTATATATAAATATACTCTAGTATGTATTTATACATACTAGAGTAGTATAAGGATGTTTACTTAGTTAATCACAATCAGGTAGAAAATTTTCTATAATAAGGAGTAATTCTGCCGAACTTCATTTCCGTAAAACTTTGGGTCTTGACAAGCATATTTTCACGCTTTATACTTGTTCCAGCGAAAGCGAGGTGATAGGCTTGGCAAGACGAGCAGAAACCTCAAAACGTGATAAGTTGCACATGATAAGCACTCGGCTCACAGAGAGCCAGATTGCAAGCATGGAGAGCAGCGCAAAGGCATTGGGCATCTCAAAGGTTGATGTTATCCGCATGGGTATCGAGTGGGTAGCATCCTATGTTGAGAATATCAAGGCATAAAAAATAAGCTACCAGCGCCACCGTCCAAAGTTACGCTGATAGCTTATCCACATCACGAAACGAGAACCTGCAACCACCAAGGGGGCAGTCTCCCTTTTCGGAATCTATTATACCAAAAAGGGCTGCTCTCCGCAAGAGTTAGGAGAAAAAACATGAGCTTTCCCACGACAACCGAAGAATTTCTGAAAACACTCGCACACGGCAAAGAGCCGACCAGCGAGGACAGGGAGTATGCAGAAGCGCTGGGTAAACTGTCCGAACTGAACTACCGGGCAGGGTACGAAGCGGGGCGTAAAGAAAAGTAACATAATTTCGGCAATTCGTATGTATTATAAATTACATCGTAAAATCGTTTGAAATTATTTACTTCACAAGGAAAAGTGGTATAATATAATTACGCCGAAAGGAGGTGAACGAGTATGACGTACAACAACCCGAATGGTGCACAGTGCAACGCCAACGTCAGCAAGGAAATGCTGGCAGAGATCAATCGCTACTGCACCGTATGCGACCTTAACCGAAGTCAGTTTATGCGCAGAGCCATTTCAGAGTATTTGCAAAACCATCCGCTACCCGATGAAAACGAAAAATGATACGCTCGCTAAAGTTTGCCGACAGCAGCGAACGTATCATCAAAACCACTGGAACAAGCTGTTCCAGCCTTATTATAGCAGGAATTGGCTTGTTCCGCAAGAACCATAGGAGTTTTTATGGAACAAAAGGTTAAATATGCTATCAATCTTATCAGTGAGAACGGACAGGTTGTCGTGTCCAGCCGCGAAGTAGCGGAGAACTTTGGAAAAGAGCACAAGCACGTTCTTCGCGACATCGAAAACCTGATGGGAGGAGAGCCCAAAATTGGACTGTCCTCTATGTTCTTCAAATCGGAGTACCTTTCAGTCCAAAACAAAGCGCTACCTGAGTATCTGATGAATCGCGATGGGTTTACGCTCCTTGCTATGGGATTCACCGGCAAGGAAGCCCTTGAATGGAAACTGAAGTACATTGACGCTTTCAATCAGATGGAGCAGAAGCTTACCAACCCGGAGCCTGAATCAACAGAGATGCTGTTGAGCCGCGCTCTGATCGCTGCAAACAGTGTTATCGACACGGAGCGCAAGAAGGTAAAGGCTCTGGAAGCGGAAAACGCCAAGATGAAGCCTGATTCTGACTACGCAAAGGCGATGCTACTCTCTGACGAAAGCCTGACTACCACACAGATTGCTATGAACTACGGCCTGACCGCTCGGAAGTTGAACAAGATTCTTGAAGAAATGGGCATCCAGCACGTTGTAAATAAGCAGTGGATTCCTTACAAGAAATATCTTGGCAACGGATACGTTGTCGGGCATCCAATCGAACTGCCAAACGGCAAGACGAAAGAGGTCACTCGCTGGACGAGAGCCGGTCAGAAGTTCATTTACAGCAAGCTCAAAGAAGCGGGCTATCTGCCTGTTGGCGAGCAAATCAGAATGGAGACGTGCTGATGGACTATTTGAAGGAAGTGTTTCGGCTACAAGCTGAAAACAAGAAACATCAGGAGAACTTGAAGAAGTGGTCTGAAGCTCTCGGTCTCGCTCTGTCTATTCTGATGCCGGAAAAGGACAATCTTACAGACGAGGAAAAGAAAGAACGTGACAATATTTATTTTGCCGTTGAATCATGCGTAAAAGGATTCTGTACTAGCAGCCATGCCATCGGCTACAATGATTGTATGCTTGAAATGGCAAAGCACGGAGCAGCACACGAACCGACTATTTATCCAGAACAGTAAATAGCACATAAGAAAAGCCAGTGGTTAGAGAGCATCTAGCCGCTGGCTTTTTATGTTATGCGATTATTCCTCTACGAGATCTGCGTACTTGACTTCAATACGAGGAAGTTCATCAGTGGTGCTGGTCAACGCTCTGGTGATTTTTTCAAGCCCGGTGAACTCACCATAGACGGTGATAATATCATCGTCCAGAATCTTCACGGCATCTCCACCACGCTTATCCAGCATATAATACTCGTCATCGGCATAGAAGCCGTATCCGCTATTGTCCGTGTAGGTTCTCCATGCCTTTTCGCTACCGGAGAAGTTTGCGTCAATAATCTGCGAAACCTTTACCTTGACAACGATCTTAGCACCTTCGTACTTTTCAGGGTAACGGCACAGTTCCTTATAGTCCACAGTCTGGCACTCTGCCTTGTAATCGTCCTCGCTGATTTCAGGCACAACAGATGCAACGGAAGAAGCGGTCGATTCACTTGCCTTAGACGTTGCTTTACTGCTGCTTGCAGAACTGTCAGAGCCGCTACCAGAGCCGCCAATGGCAGACAGAACAATCAGTACGATAATAGCGATGAACCACCAGCGTTTGTAGATGGGCGGTTTATTCTTACCGCCACACTGAGGGCAGACCTTTGCACTTGCGGCAATCTCTGCACCACAGTGCTTGCACGTTGTCATTTTACTTTTAGCCATTGCAGATTCCTCCCTTTCAAGGCTTGTAAGGCAAGTATAGCACAGAACACAGACCCTTTGTAGGGGTCTTTTTATTTTTGCGCGGAATTTTTGAGATTGACAATAAGGGGTATGGTAATTTTTTTGAGCCTTTTTTATTTTTTCGGTGGTTGAAAGACTGACCGGGCGGGGCTGGGTGGCGGCTGTATACCCCGCCGGTGCACCCCTGCCCCATCCAGCGCACCGGGAAGGACTACACCGGGCAGGCCGTACCAGATGCAAGGGCAGACCATGCAAGAAGCGGCGCACCGACACACACGCCCGGACGCTGGACACGCTGCGGCGGTCTGCACTCTATACCAGACATATCACGCCGGGCAGATCGGGACGGTGGGCGGGTGCTGGATGGCGGGCAACTCATCTATCATGCGTATTGTGATAGCTCTATCACAGGCATGGTCTAGTGATAGCAATATGCACAACTATCACATAAATCTTTTGGTATATCTTGTGATAGTTATTTGCTATCAAGTACTTGACTTACCACCCTAGTGATAGTATAATAAAGGCACAAACAAGAACAAACCACATTGAACCAAAACAGGAGGACAAAACCATGAAGACAAAAAGAACCATGCGAGATATTAAATCCCAGTATCCGACCATTATCCAAGTAAGCTATTGCGATGCGCAGAATATGCTGTGCATGGACGACCCCGCCGCCTACACTGCCGGTGTATACGGTTGGAACGCCGATATTTACCCGATCGCCTCCGGCGTTGCAATCTGCACCGGGTACCGTCCCTTTGGAAACATCAAGCCCGACCGCGAAACGGTCAGCCTCTACGAAAAGCGGGCGCGGGAAATGCGCCGGGATTTGTGGAACGCCGAGGAGCTGGCGGCGCGCTTGCACAGCTTGCAGATGAAATTTGTTCGGGAGGTGTGCAACGTATGATCACTTTGGACTTTTCCCAGTGGGCAGCCCTCTGGTACATCGGCGGCGTGATCTCCGGCGCACTCGTTATGATCGCATTTTTCAACAGCTAATAAGGAGGACTAAAAAATGACCACGTTTGAAGAAAAAGTGAACGCATACCGCGAAAACAAGCGATTGATTGAAGAATTAGAAGCAATGAATGATGCCGTAAAGGCTGAAATCATCGACATGATGCACGGTGCGCCGGAAATGGTGCAGGGCACTGCAAAGGCCATTTACAAGGACGTGCAAAGCGTCCGACTTGATAGCAAGCTTTTACAGGCAGCGCACCCGGATATTTACGCCGAGTGCAGCAAGCGCACCACATACAAGCGGTTTAGCGTGGTATAATGGAGGTTATAACATGATTATGCAAATTCGTTTTGCAGGCATCCGCCCGTCTTATACGTCCCATAACAACACGGTGCCGCACATTCTGCAAGAGTATCGGCAAATAGAGCCAAATCTTGCACATGATGCCGTTGTAACGTTTATAGCCGCCAATGGCTGCACAGTCAAACAAGACGCTGTGCGCAACTGGTACGTTTACACGGACAGCGCCCACGCTCCTAAAAAGTATAGCTATCTTGCATCTGCGCTCAAATATGCAGCCATTGGGGGGTGCAAGTTGTGATTCTGTCCTGTATCCTGTTTTTCTTCTGGTTTTTCTCTGCGCTGTTTAAGGCATCCAAGTGATACCGCCCGGACACTTTAGCGGGGCTGCACCGTAAAGCAACCCCGCCCCAGCCCAAAAGGACAAAAATATTTCTTGCAAGTCCTGTTTTTAGGGCTTGCGATATGCTATACTGTAAAAAAGGGTAAAAGCCCGGAAAAGAGGGAAAACCATGTTAAAAGACGTTTCTAGCAGTGCCGCCGCCCTGTATGATGGAGGATGGAAAAGCGCAGACGCTGACCAGCTCCGCGCAGAATACGACCTAACAGAGGATGAAGCGCAAGAGCTTTGCTCCGCCCTTGCAGACCTTGAAGAAAAAAATAAATAATCTCCACCCCGCCCACGTGGCGGGGCTTTTCTTTTGCCTTGCATCTGCTGAGGGTGCAGGGCTTTTATTTTGCCCTTTTGCAATACAGCCCAATACAAGCGTTTGCAGCGGCCTTTATTCCGTCCATGCAGTTATACCACTAACGCCGCAAAACGGCGCACAGGGCTTTGCAGGGGCTTTTCCTGCGATTTGCACCATTCTACCGCCGCAAATAACAGACCAACACAAGCGGCTATAATACCGCCTGTGCCACGTTGGAGCGTATCACAGCACCCGGACGGCCTGCAGCACATACCAGATACCAGCGCAGCACCGGACGCTGTACAGGTCAGCGCATACCGCCTATTATAATAATGTATATAAGGGCGCAGCATATCGCAGACTATGCCAGCCCAGCGGCAGGGGCGCGGAACCATTGACGGCTACCGCCGTATCTCTTTTCGGGCTTTCGCCCGATAGCCAATAGAGGTCAGCAATAGTCGTAGCGTTCTGGCTGGAATAGTCGTAGTTTCTCCAATAAAATAGTCGTGGAATAGTCGTAAAGTCGTCAGACGACTAGCTTTTGAAAGTCCTATATATCGTATAGCAGCGAACTGTCCGCTGATAGTCGTAGAGTAATAGTCGTAGCGTTTTCTTGCGAACCATCGTCAAATAGTCGTGTATTTTTTGTGTGAAATAGTCGTTTGCCTTTTAGGAAAAGAGAGGTGCGATAGTCGCTAAATCATCCGACCACTCCAAAAATCACCTCTCGTTCCAATTTCGCATAATTTATTCTTCCGCTAGTTATATCTATTTCGTATAACAACCGTACTTATTATAGTATACAGATATAGTTATCCCCGATAATCACTGATTATTTCGTATAATAACTCGTACCATCCGATTCGGTCTGTTCCTGCTCAATTTAATTCCCAGTATAGCACTATGGTATTTTAACCAATTCGCAGTATTCTGCTAGGAATAGTCAATGCAACATTTCTACATATTCAACCGACTGCAAAATGAAGTCAATTCTCCATGTAGAATAGTCGTAGACCATCCACCAACCCGAACCTCACGCCAGTTCTTGCCTACGGTCTGCTCTGCTAGCTAACGGTATAGCTTTTGGAGATAGAGGGTTGTAGGGGGAAAGAACCTTTGCGAAACATCTGGTTTTTGTTTTCGGTTGTCGCAGTTGTTGCACCATTTTGGCGTGGGGGCCTCAAACAATTTATTTGTTTGAGGGGGGGAGTTAGGGGGATTATAGGGGGTAATAGGGGTTGTAGGGGAAAGAGGGGGAAGAAAAGGGGGAAGATTGGATGCGAACGCATCATGTGCATCCATTTGCATGCAAACGCATCTTGCCGATAGTCGCGGTCATTCTTTGCTTTCGCCTTACTTTGCCCTGCGATTAGACGAATAGTCGTTGGCATCCTCCCATTTGGCTGCTATCATCGCTGGAAAGGCGTGTAGGAGCCTGTCTGACGCGTTTTTGTGATTAAGTCGATAAAAGTATCGTCTAGCCTCCAAAACGCCTTAAAACAGGCTTTCTCATTGAGTTAAGAAAAAGGCTGCCATTGCTGACAGCCCTTGCGTTATTTCTGGTTGATTTTCTTCTTTGGGCAAGATTCAGGGAATTCATCGTAGCAAGCCCAGCACGGAATCGTCTTACGGCAAATCAGCCGTTCTTCCCTTTCATGCTTTTCTCGTTCTTCTTGCTTTTTGCGTTCTTTTTCATGCCGCCTGTGTGCATTGGCAATGATGATAGCATGAACGCCAGCCATGTTTGGAACCATAGTCGTTCTCCTTTACGTTACTTTTGGATGATATTCAGTTCGTCAAAAGGCTTCCGCTCTTTTTCTGCTTTGTTCCGTTCTTTTGCCAAACGCTTCTCTCTACGTTCACGCTCTGCACGTTCATGCTGTTCTCTTTCTCTCAGCATTCGTTGAGCGTTTTGGTTTGTGATGATTGCTGCGATAACTCCACCAGTGTTTACAAACATAGTCTTTTCCTCCTGTATTTTGTGTAGTGAAAAATATTTATGGGGTTCAGGCGGTAACTTTATCGCCCAGACCCTGTTATCTGTTTTTCTTGCCTATTCTACTGGGCTGATTTGAGCACAGAATCGATTATAGGCTTATAACAGCCATCCAGCATAGTTAAAAGAGTTGCAGTATTCTACCCTTTCGAGTTTTTGAGCCGTTACAGCATGCTTTCCATTCTCGTCTCTCCGATACAAATTGTGAAACAAGCAGTAGTCTCCTTGACGGTTCAGGCAAGCATCACACAGACCGTATCTTCCCTTTCCTGCGTGCACGTTGTCTATGAACTTCTCCAGTGCGCTCATATCGTTCTCCTCTCGTTACATCCACACGCATTCTTTGAACTGCTGTGTTTCCATTTGGAACGTGATGTCCAGTGACCCCACGTTGCCCTCTTTGTTCTTCTCAAGCGCAAAGTGATAATGCTGTTCCGGTCGTTTTTTCGTGGTCACGTTCTGTGCCAGCAGGATAATCGCATCTGCGTCCTGCTCGATTTGCCCGGATTCTCGCAAGTCTGCGGCAGTCGGTGGGATACCCGCTCTTGCGGTCTCTCGATTGAGCTGTGCAAGTGCCACCACCAGCGTTCCTGTGGACTGTGCGAACTCATGCAGTGCCATGCTGATTTCCGTGACAGCACTGTATCGGTCTTTCGCTCCGGCTTGATGGATAAGCTGCAAATAGTCGATGAAAACCACTTTGGCTTGCATCCTGATGGACTGTGTTCTGATCCACCCAACACTCTTACCAGCGGCAGAGCGGACGAACAGCGGGTATTTCTTGATAGCTGCCAGTCGGTCAAGCTCGCTAATGCTGACGGTCTTGTTTTTGACCGTATGCAGCGGTACGCCTAGCTGGTTTGCTATGATACGAGCATAGAGCGTGTCCGGGTCGGTCTCTAAGCTAAAATACGCCACTTTGCGTCCGCTCTTGGCTATTTCACAGGCAAGTTGCAGGGACAGAGCAGTCTTGCCAGCAGAAGGTCTGCCGCCGATCACAACGAAGTTGCCCGGCACAAGATGCAAGTTGTTATCCAGCACTCTAAGCCCTGTGCTGATATACTCCGGCTTATCATCCAGCTTGCGGATGTAATTGTCTATGCCATCGCACATCGGGATAAAATCGCCTCTCTCGTTGTGCAGGTTGATAGCTTCGCCTAGCTGCTCATAGATGCCTGTCAGATCTGCGTATCTGGTTGAGCCATCAACGATTTTGAACGCAATCTCTCTGGCTCTGGACAACGCTGCTTGTTCCTTGACGATTCTAGCCCACCCAAGCATCATATCGTGGGTGACATTGCGGATGAACTCTGCACCAAAGGCATCCAAACATTCGCCCATTGCTTTCTTGCAGTTATCGTACCGCCCCATGACTTCTACCGGGTTCCACTTGTCGTTGTGTTCCCAATAGCCACGAATGGCAGCGAATGTATCATGCAATTCAGGACAGAAATCGTCGATTTTAAGGTCTTGTAGCACATCGGCATACTCAGAAAACGTGAGGACTGCCCCCAGCAGGATGTACTGGGTCTGATTTTCAATATTCACCGCAGAAAGTCTCCCTCGTCAGGTAATTCAGCCATCGTCTGCTGATAGCCACCGTTCCAGTCCTTCACGTTACGCATCCAGTTCCGTGCAGCAGCTTTCCAGTCCTTCATAGGCGATTTGCCGACCTTCCAACCATTTGCCGTGAAGTGGTCAACAAACCGCTCTGCTTCTGATTCCATGTAGCCCTTATCCACAAAGTATTCTTTGGCTTGCTCGATAGTCGGAGCTTTGAAGCGTTTTACTTCGTTGGCATTTTTCTTTTCACATTTTTCTTTTTTATCAGATTCAGATACAGAATCAGATACAGATAAGCTACCATTCGTATCAGTTGGTATGTTTGGTATACCATTTATACCATTCGTATCCTGTGATACCATTGGTATGCTTTCGTATTTTTTATCGTTCCAACGCTTGTTTATATTTTTCTTGTTTGCTTCTCGTCTACGCTTATCACGCTCTTCCATCTTCTGCACGTTCATATCATCAAACGCCTTAACAACTTTCCAGAGCATCCGCATAGCACGGTCGTTGTCGTATGCTGGCTCAAGTCCAGTCTCAACATACTGCGCGTAGTTGCGGACGAATGCTCCAAATTCCTCGTCTGTAAGCTCGTCCATCGCATGGACGTGTTCCAACAGAAGAATCATTGATGTTCTCGGCTTGTGTTCCTGCTCCATATTCAATCCTCTTTGTAGCGTTTGTTCCACGCTTCGATAAGGTCGGATTTGATTTTTGCTTTTTCGCTTTCAGGAGAATCAAGCGTATAACTCCTGCTCTCCATGAAAATTCGACATTTGCACTTATTATTTCCATGTCCTCTTGTAACGAACATCCATAATTCGGAATTATGGCTTGTTTCTGCAATAGCCACTTCTCCGCCGCAGAACGGGCATCTCTTGAGTTCTGTCATTTTCTAAATCCCTCTCTCGTTCTCGTTATTCGCTTATGCGTCTTGACAGGCCTTGCGCCTTTGCCGTAATCTGGGCGAATATGCTTCGCCTTGATATACCCACAAGGCGGCTTCGGCCCGAAATCAAAAAGGCTCAAGTCCATAATGATGATGCCAAACTTTTTATTCGTCATACTCAATCCTCCTTTGGCTCTTCTGGCGCATACGTCCAGTGCGTTACAATGTACCAATCATCGTGTTCCAAAGGGTCGTTAAACTCGTCTCTCCACGCTTTTTTTCCGAATGCTGGTGCATAGAATCCAAGTCTCATGTACCGCTCATAGTCGTTTTCGTTTTGGTAAATGTGTTTTACCATCAAAATCAGCATCGGAGCATCTGACGGTGGCAACACATCCCGCACGGAATGCCATACATACTTGTCCATGTCTATCACCTCACACCATTGGAAACGCCATCCAATGCGTCACCGTCACATCTTTCGGCAGTCTCTCGCCTATATCATCCCAGAACTGGCCGTCTGCGTAACAGCCTAGAAAATACGTTGTCGGCGAGATTCCTTGCAACATTTTTCCATCTTTATCACGCCACGTTGTCTTAGTCGCAAGCAGCAAAGGCCGCGTTCGCTCTCGTGGCGGTTCGCTTGCTGGATGCCAAAGTGTGTTACTCATAACCTGCTCTCCATCAAAGAACCGCAGTTCGGGCAGTAGTTCCAACGTGTATGATGATTTCTCGTGTGGCATCTGCTACACTCGAATCTTGTGAACGTATCGTCCTGTACAATCCATTCAGCGGTACGCTCTAAGGCTGTCTGGGCATCGTCCACAAAGTCAATGGCATCGCCAATACCGCAAGCATGGCATTTAACTCCATTGTAGTTCTCGCAGCCATCGCAATATGCTTTCTTGATTCTTTCAATAAGTGCGTTTCGTTCAAGGTATTCTGGATAATTAGCCATTGTCTTTCACCTCGATTGTTGGCGCAGTGTCGATGTAGTCTAACAAATCTTCCAAGTCACATCTCTGATACCGATATTCCGTATAAAATTCTTCGCTAAACTCCTGCATCCGTTCTTCAATGCGCTTCCGTAGTGCATTGGCATCAATCGGTCGAATGTTCATTTCTTTCTCCTTCTGTTACATCCATTATCGGTTTTGCATTCAAAAGGGATTCCCTGTCGAACATTTCTCTCCCGCATTTAGGGCATCTCCATCCAGAACATTTTGCCTTAAAGTTCGCAAAATCGTAAAAGCACTTGTAAATGAGGTCATTCACTCTTAGCATTTCGACTTTGCACCACGGGCAGTCAACTTTCATTGCCCTTTCTCCTTTCAATCTTATTACAAACCGCCTTGTAGAACGCATCCCACGTCTCATAGTCGTAGGAATCACCAAAAACCTGCCCGCTTTTGCTCTGCAATGTCACGCTCAAAACAATCCAACGTCATGTCGGTCAGCTCCGGCAGAAGCGGTGTGATGTATCCGTAAACAAGGCTAGACATATATGACTGTCTGCCCAAGCAGTAGCGGACAGCGCAGTTGCAGACCGCCCCGAAATCGTCATTGGCGGGGTCTACCATGCCTTTAGGAACATCTGGCCTTAAATCATCAACGCTGCATTTAAGAGCTTCTGCGAATTTCGCCAGCCGTGTTTCTTTCTTCACACTACGCTTTTGCTTTTCAACGGCACTTACATACGAATTGGTTGTTCCAATCATCCTTGCAACATCTTTCTGCGTGATACCGAGTTCAAGCCTACGCTTCCTGATTTTCTCTCCCGTTGTCATACTCTTCCAGTTCCTTTCTGATTTTCTGGCGTTCAATCTGCTTTAGTCTCGCCTTTGCCAGCTTGCGGTTGTCAGCCTTTCGGATAGCCCAGTTATTGCGGTGGTTTGCCCAGCAAGCGTATCTATGGCTAAACTCGCTTTGGTCGTACCAGCCCTTGCCAATAAGCCCTTTATAGGTCTGCTGACGTTTCATCTCTCTTCTCCCATTCCTTGCACACATCGTCCGGGTCTTTAAAATCAGCCCGGAACTCAGACAGACCGTTGTAACAGACCCACGAGAATCTGTCGTGCCATTTACAGGTGGAGCAGGACTTGTCCACAGTACGGCAGAGAAGCTTTCCTTTACTATCCAGCAGAACACCGTTGCCGAGTATCATCTCATCATTCCCGTTTTCCAGTTCAATCCTGCGCTTTCTGATTTTCTCCCCTGCTGTCATCTTTATACTCCCGCCTTGTACATCGCATACAATGTCGCAAACCCAATCAAATAAACTATGATGTGGATGATTGCATCTGCAAAAACCTTTTTATTTCCATCAGGAATTTCGTTCAGAAATATATCCCATATCAAAATTTTTTCAATGAGATATGCTATCCCACATATAAATATTCCAACCAGAAAAGAAGCTAAAACCACAATCAACGCATTTCCAAGATTACTCATTCTCTTTTTTCTCCCATTCCTTGCGGCCACGTTCATCCCACACGAAGTCTACAACGTGTTCTGACTGGTCGTTCACGCACACGCCCTCCGGCTCTGCGTACCATTTGCAAGAGCCACAGGACGGCTCTGTACTGTCCTCGCAGTTGTGTGCCGTGCATCGAACGACTTTGTTATTTCCGAATTTGACAACGCCCCTGCGAAGGCATTGTCCAGCGGTGCAATAGAAACTCATCCTCTCTCCCCTCTCTTTCTCCTTCTGGCGGCATTGAACCGTCCGATCACTCGCTTATACTCCTCGTAGCACTCCGGGCACAGGTCGCCTGTGTCCCTGCGCCACGCCCAGTCTTTGAAGTATTCGTCAGGGTTCATCATTCTGCCGCCCTGTACAGCTCCGCAGCGATTGCATACTCGCTTGTGGTAGATTCCTCTGTCAGTCTGCATTAGTCGTCCACCTCTCTATACTCCACGTCAATCTCCTTCGGCAAAGCTGCCTGGTACTTTTGAGCTAGCCGCTCTGCGCTCTGGGCATCGCCCAACGGCTGTTCCGGCGGGGCAACGGTAACTTCCACGTTGTCACGCATACCAAAATAGTTCTTGGCTCGGAAAATCCACTCTGCCGGGTTCTCCTGACCGTACATACCGTTGTACGCCCACATGGACTGCATTTGCAGAATCAGCTTGAGGATGTACTTCTGCTGCAAGCTGTCGTCACGGCGCTTGCCCGCCATAATCTGCTTCAGGCTCACCCATTCGATGCCCAGCACCAGCGCAATCCATTCCACCACAGGGGAAATTCTGGCTTCGATGCAAGCGTCAAAGAAGAAATCAAGACGTTGCTGCACTTCAATCGGGTTGTTCATGTCCACGCTCGGAAGGTCGCCAAAATACTTGGCTGCAATCATGCCGATGACCTTCTTGTCCTCTTCATCACCGATTCTTGACTGCAAATCGCCTGTATTCAGCATCTTAGACCTCGTGATTGCTAACTCCTGTTGTTCTTTCACCTTTTTACTCACCTGTGAGCGGATAGATTTCCGCTTGTTAAGCATCTGTTGTTTTTTCTTCTCACGCTCTTTCTCACGCTTCGCAGCGGCTTCTTCTTTCGCCTTTTGCGCCCGCTTCTCGCGCTTTTTCTTTTCAGCTTCGGTCAGCGGCGGTCTGCCACGACCACGCTTCGGGGGTGTTGCCATGTATCAGGCCTCCTCAATTTGATTTCCGAAAGCGTCCCATCCATCACGATGATTTCTTGCAAATAGTTCAATCTTTTTAGCTGTCGGAAACATATCCTCTAACATTTTATAGGCGCATTGCGGTTTATGGCTGTGATATGTAGCGGGTTCTCGAAGTATCGTTGTGTATTTACCTCTCGTTTCTTTTCTTGGCATCAGCATTTTTCCGGGCTTGTAGAACCACAAGAGATATTCGTGCGAGAACCGAACCGTAAAAGCAGGAGCAACGCCGTTTTCTTTATCCCAAACCATTCTCGCATGGAGTTTGTAGCCACGCTTTGCCATTTGCCGTTCCGCTTCCATCAAGAACTTGTCAATGCACCACATAAACACATTGTGGCGGTCTGCTGTGTTTTCAAGGAAAACGTCTTGAATGGAAAAGCAATCATCAAGCGAAAGAGTTTGATAATCAAGTTCTTTTCCTTGATTCGGTCTGCATTTTCTGACGTTTCCTTTTTTCTGCGGCCACGGTGCGTCTGTGTAAATAACTTCGTACTTTTCGTTAAGTTTGTTCATTATTCATCCTCTTTGGGAATTCTAGGAATTGGCATCCAAAACTTGACCGGGTGGTCGTCATCAAGCCACTTCCCATCTTTGAATCGCATTGTTCTAATGCAGTTATCCCAATACCAAAAATCGTAAACCACAAAATAAACGCCATCCTCACTAGGTTGTGCATATTTTACGCTTGTCCACAACTGCATAGCGGTCGGAACGGTATCAATCCATTCTTCGGCTTCTTTTAAGTCAATGGATCCCATGTTTCCCAACGCATCAACAGCATCACTAGCGTCAATTAACCGCATCATTCTCACCTCTTTGTTTTCTTTTCGATGTTGTCCAGCTTCCATGCAATCCACCAGACAGAACAGCAGTTGTCCAGCGGCCGCCACCACGCGCACTTTTCTTTCTCGCACACGCACCGGCCAAGCGGATTGCTAGTCATCTTCATCGGGCAGTAAAGTTCGTTGTCCATTAGTGCTCCTTTTCGATATGAACCCTTGCAACGCCGACCATCGCATCATCGAAGCAGCTCATAATCCTGCCGTAGCGAAGCGACACGCAGTTATATGTAGTTCCACCGTAAAAGCCGGAGTTGTCCGTAATCTCGTTTGTCTTCATACAAAGCTCGCTGTTGTAGTAAAATGGTTCTCCCTCCTTGAGCAAATTAAAACGAACTCTCTTCTTGTCACGCTCTCCACGAATTTCCATTTTTACCTCCCAAGAAACACAAACGCCCACTTCATCCATTCGGGGATGTCTGCGGAAAACAAGCCTTTATACATAAAGATGGAAAGTACGATAGACGAAACTGCCACGATCGCAATAAAAGCGATTACAACGCCTTGCAGAATCGCAAACTTTCTACGACTTCTTTCCATTCTTTTTTCAATGTCATAAAGTTCGTTGCCCATAATTTTTCTTATCCCTCCAACTGGAGATGAGCGTTTACCATCTTGACAGGGAAAAACTCATCTATCTGCAAAAACTCTCCGCTTTTCAGGTTGACGCCGCCAGACAACTTGTTTACCGAAAGATTCACGTTAGCTTTTATGAAAATTTCGCCGTTCAGTTCAAACGCATCTCCATATTCCAGACACTCAAAATTGATTTCTTTTCTCTCAATGTCACAGATTTTCATCATTTCCACCCCATCACAACAGCCGTACAAACGGCCAGACACACGTTGACGAACAGCCAGACGAGCATTGCCTGACGTTCTTCAAACAGGTTGTTTGCCATGTTTTTGATTGTCCGCTCGGACTGAACCACCACCGCCAACAGGACTAGGCAGACCAGCCAGCGAGTTGCAAATTCAAACATTGTTATCAGCTCCACCTTTCTCTCAGCTCTTTTTCGACCTGTTCTGACTTTGCGGTGATGTAATCCGCAAATTCGTCAGGGGTCATGCCCTCGTTCTTGAACTGCCCAACCATTTCCAAGTACCTGTCACCGTCTCATCGGTTGGTATCGGTTCAGGCAGCGCAGGTTATTGCAAAATCGCTCGCTTCCGATGATGCGCAGCGGCCTCCCGCAGTAGGGGCAGAAGTCCGGGAGCTGCTGTGGCGTGGCAGATTCCATGTCTGCCTTTGACGCACCGGTTTGCATCAGCTTGATCACGCAGTAAACGGAACCCGGCTGCGCTGCCGCAATGCAGCTCTGACGTGCTGGGCATTTTGAGCAATCGTACATCGTCATTCCTCCATTTTCTTGCCACACACCGGGCAGTCTCCGTACTTATTCATTCGACCGCTCCTTTGCTTCAAGTCGAGAGAGCCAGCGTTGCATTTTGGGAATACAATTTACCTGACAATCTGCAATGAATTTGTAATACAAATCTTCGTTGTCATAAGTCAAAGCAAGGATGCAGTTTAAAATATCCCCAAACTCCTCATGCAGATTTTCTTCACACTCTTCTACGCTCTTCGGTGTCGGGTTCGTACCGTCCAGCGCACGGCGTAGCTTCAACGCAGCCTGTGCCAGTTCAGATGCTTCTTCTGCCAACTGTGCCAAGATTTCCGTCTTAGGCAGAATGTCTGAAACTTTCTTGCTCACTTCTGTTCTCCTTTCAGTCGATGTATCGCCACGCAACGATTGATTCGTTATGTAAGACATAATCGTTGTCGCACAAGAACCAACGTTTATCGCCATATCTTCTATAAGCAATGTCTTGCTCGCCACTATCAAGCTTGATTTCAACTGCTATCCCGCTTTGCGGTTGAGTAGTCATGTTGTTCCATTCGTTCTTGTTTCCGTTGTCTAGTTTTTCTTTGTTTGGCTCTAACCAGTCATTCAGTTCTTTCATGCAGGACGGACAAAGCTGAATCGGTTCTTCGCCCGGTCCAAAACGGTTGCGTTCCACCGTGCAATCTAAGAACAGAATCGAATTTGCAGTACCGTAGCAATCGTTTATGTCAGGCACTTTCCGATTAAAAATCTCACCGCACCTGTCGCACTTAAAGACAACACTCACTCTTTTATCCCCTCCATTCTTGAACCACAGTTAGGGCAATAATCAAAATCCTATACACGTTCATACGGCGAGAGTTTATATTCTGCTTTGCACTTGTCACACTCGATTGAGTTGCTTTCATGGTCGTAAATCCATTTTGCTTGTCGTTCCTGTTCTCCTTTCAGCCAGTCGTTCAGCTTTTCCATGCAAGAGGGGCAAAGAACAAATGACCTGTCTGGCGAGCATTCATAGCCATGTTCTTTGATTTTCACTTTTCGGATTCCGTTCATTTCGCCGTGCCACGAAAAACACTCGCCGCATCGGTCGCAAATCGCAACCTCAATATCATCGAACCTCATTCTCTTTCTCCAATCTCTTTAGCAGCCCATCCACGTCATACCGCCAATGGACACGCAGCCTTTTTGCTTTGACCTCTATCCCCTCTTGCTCTGCCCACTGCCAAGGGATGCTCTTCCGGCTTTCGTTGTAACGGAACGCCAGAACCTTGCCGGCAGGGATTGCAAAGGTGCGATTTACCGCTCTGTAATTGACTATTACATGAGCGGTCTGACCGCTGTACCCCATTGCTTCTACCATGTCTGTGATGTGTTTTTCCTTGCGGTATTTGCACTTTGCCTTGTCATACTTACCGAACACCTTTTCCAGAGGGATAGAGGGCGTTTCGATGGTTTTCAGTTCAAACAGGTGGTTCATCGGGTATCGGTACACAAAGAAGTCGCAGATGTTGTCGATGGAAAAGGATAGGTTCTCGTTTCCTCCGTAGTAGGTGGCAGCACTGTCTTTTAAACGGTAGCACCACGCATCGGATGGGACGGATGCTTTGAAGTCTGCTTCAAACTGCTTGCCGGTGTTCATGCGCCATACTCCGTATCGTACTCGGCAATCAGTTTCTTTCGCTCATCTTCCGTGTAAGCAAGAGCTTCTTTGTAATGGCGCAAAGCTCTTTTGTCATATTCACGAAATCTTCCGTTATTGCGATACAATTCAATTTCTCTGATATTTTTTTTGCATCTTTCGATATAATCAAGTTTGTGGTTTATTTTCTCCAGCTTCTCCCACTGGTCAACCAGCGACTTAAGGTATTCGTAGGCAATTTTTGCTTTCTCATCTCCATCAGATGCCTTTTGGGAAACATAACTAAGCACCTTGTCGCTACTAAGTCTCATCCTCGTTCACCTCTAAATTCACTTCCGAGAAACAGCTTCTTACCACGTTCCCGGTGCTTGTCCTCATAATCACGGTGGTACACGCTCTGGCTGTGGTTTAGCTCATGCACGAACGCCTTGCGCTCTTCAAGGTCTTTCTTCTCCGCCTTGTACTTCTCGCAAGTGTCGTGACAGGCTTGGTGGCGCGATGTGCAGTTGAGACAACAGGTAATCATTCTTCGCCAAATCTCCTTTTTGTTACAGCCATCGGGAACTCTTCAATTTCGCTTGCCCAGCGTGCAGTTCCCTCACCGTACGTTCTTTGCCAGACCAAAGGGAAACCGCCTAAACCATCGAACAGACTGCCCAACGTGGCATTTGTACTTAAATAGGGCTTCATTTTCTGTGCAATCCAGAACCACTGCGGTAGAGCAATGCTGTTTCCCAATGCTTTGTACCGCGGACTGTCTGCCTCCTTGTGCTTTTTCCCTTTGGTGTCCGTCCATTCTCCAATATCCGTCCATCCGTCCGGATAACCTTGCAGGCGTTCGCACTCTGTCGGTGTCAAGCGTCGGACGATCCAGCGAACCATCTTTTCTGCCACCAGAGACTCCCCGCCATACCCTACTGCGGCACCGCTGCCCTTCAGCGTTCCTCCGCTTCCACTCTGCTTGAAGCTGTCATAAGCCTGCTCGCTGAAAGTTCTTTGTTCTGCCACCTGCGGCCCGGAATGAGACCCGATACTCCTGCATGTAATGGGCGCAGCCTTATCGCCAGTCATGGCCCCGTTGTACAGGTCAACCGCAGTGGCCGTGTAGTCCGTCACCCGGGACTCGTGATCTCCAGTGATAGTCGGGACTGTAATACCGTCGCCATTTCCCCGGGCATCAAAGACGACCGGCTGAAAGAGCGTCTGATCTTGAAGCGTCGAGAGTGTCGGTGTTTCCGCTGATGCAGTAGCTTCGCTCTCCCACCACTCGATCATGTCCAGCAGGGCTGTCTTGAGCAAGTCCGGCAATGCTTTGCCACGTCGGAGTGCTCTGGTCAGGATTCCCCGGCAGGCCCGTGCGCTCAAAAAGTATTTCAGCGGCACGTCCACCTCTAAAATCTGCGACAAGAGCGATTCGTTTGCGACGCTGGGGGACTCCCCAATGTTGAGCGTCAAGCTGTCGCCAAGCCAAGCTCCATCCGTTTCCGGCGATTGCTCCGGCTTTGCTCCATCTGCCACCCCTACCCGAAGGTCGAGGAATTGAAACGTTTGGTTGTGCAATGCGGGCAAGTTCTTCCAGCACGGTTCGGAAGTCCTCGCCGCCGTTGGAACTGAATGCTCCGGGCACGTTTTCCCAAACAGCGAAAGTTGGATATGTTCCATTGGTGGCCGTCCTCATTTCCTTAATGATTCTTGCGGCATCCAAAAACAGCACGGAACGGTTGCCGTTAAATCCAAGCCTTTTTCCTTCCTTAGACAAATCCTGACAGGGCGAACCAAACGTGATGCAGTCCACAAGCTCTATCTGGTAGCCGTGAATTTTTGTAATGTCGCCCAAGTGTTTCATCTTTCCAAACGCCCGTCCAGCCAGATAGCGCAGCTCTTATATAAGGTAGGCGGTCGATGCCTTACAAGTCAGAATGGCAAATCTTCGTTGTCCTGAATAACGGCGAAGTCGCCAGTATCAGGAGCAGAGCCAGCCCCACCAGCCAGCGTTTTCTTCGGTCTGACCTCATAATCGCCGGAACGAATCTTGTCCACGCTGGTGAATCGGTCAACGACCAGTTTTGTCTTGATGTTTCCATCGTTTCCCATATACTCTTCCTCGCGGAGAACCACGCCGACCAGCTTGCCACGCAGGGTCTTTTCATCGTTGTTGAACTTGTAACCGGGATTGGACTGCTCCACAGCGGTGATGAAGCCCTTGAAGAACGGCAGCGCCTTTTCCTTGTAGCTCTTGATGGTCTTGCCGCCCCATGCCCATTCGCCCGGATTCAGCTTGCCGCGCTCGATAAGAGAAGCTGTCTGCTCACGCCAGTAACCCTTGAACTCGCCCTCTGCAACTTCCCACTCGATGTTCAGACGCTCCTTTGCAGGCTCGTCCGTTGCCTTGCAGATACCGGCAACATAGCCGCCAACAGGCAGGTCACGGCGTTCGGTAGCTTCCTGCACGTCATTCCAGTTGATGTTCTTCATCTGTTACTCTCCTTTGTTATCCGGCTGAACCGGGATGTTGTAATACTCACGGATGGTCTTGTCTACGGCAGCGAGGTCGTTCTCGATCAGCGCATCGTTGAACATCCCAAGCGGGGTTTTCACGGTGTCCATCCCATCATTGCGGGTGCTGAACAGGTATCTCCCATCCTGCACAACGGTTTTCAGAACGATGGTGAAGTACCCTTCCACGCAAACCTTCTCGTCCAGCAGCTTGCCGATGGTCTTAAACTTCTCGCCACCGTCTCCGTCACGCTCGCTATGACCGAAAAAGTAGACCACAACATCGTCTGGCAGTTCCTTCGCCCGCATCAGCAAGGCGTTGAAGTTGGCCGCCATGTCGGTAAACTTCTGGTATCCGGCGACCTTTGCGTTTCGCATAAACTCGCCAGTCATAAGATAGGTGGCATCGTCAATGACTATGGACTTACGCTTGGTGCTGTGGATTGCAGCATCAATCTTGCCGTAGTCGTTGTTGATGTAGGTTTTCATGTTGCTACGGAACGGTAGCGGCTTGCCAAGCACGTTGATGACCGCAACCTGTTTCGGGTCAAAGTTCCGAAGCGAAGCGGACTTACCGCTGCCGGAGTGACCGTAGACCATTACTAATACTGCCATTTTCTCTCCTTTCTTTGGCTTCATTAGGCTTCGTTGTTCTTACTTTGGCTTAACTTGGCTGTACAAAATCATCCAGCCATCAGTTCTGCCAGCCGTTCACGGAGGTCTTTCAGCTCCGCTTCCCTGTCCTCAATTTCAGACTGCAAGTCCTCAATCTCAGCCAGCCGGTCAGCTTCTTTGTCTTCTGCCTCCTGCTCACGGGTTAGGAAATATACGCCGTCCTCCGGCTCGGTCACTCCGCCGAATCTGTCAAGGTTAATCATCTTTTGGTCTCCCTCTCTTACGCTCCTCTTTGATTTGCAACGCACTGTACCACTGGTCTTTGTCAATTTCGATGGTAGACCACCGATGGTTACAGGCGATACACTTCTTTCTGCGAACAATGCTATCGTGGTCAGACCGGCTGTCAACCGTTGTGATGTCGTCACTGCCGCACATCGGGCATTTCATTGTGCATCCCTCCACTCGTTTGTGTGGTGAGGAATGCGTTTTACTTTGCGATTTTCCTGCTCAATTCGTTCGTTTTCAGAGCTGACCCCAATGGCACACAAGACGAGTGCTGCGGCGAGAAAGCTACACGAAAGGAAAACGTATCCAAACATTGCTACCACGCTTTGGCTTTTCTGAATTGCATCGCCACATCCTACTGAAAAGATCGCTAACGCGATTCCAAGCGTACAAAGGACATTAGCTTTCAGGCTTTTCACTTTTATTACCTCCAAAACTCAGTATCCACGCCGTAGCCATTGCCATAGATACCATGATGATTCCACGGGCGGCTGATGCGCCTACCAGAATACCGATGTGATGCACCATCCAGAAGTTCAGCAGGAATACTGCCAAAACCACTGCCAGTGCTATGCCCCACATCAGGGCAACTTCAATCAGTGCTTTCATTTTGTCCCCTTTCGTTTTTGCCGTTGCTGTTCTGCTCCTAGCTACTCAATGCCTTAGCCTATTGTTTCTATTCTTTGCCGTTGCTCTGCATTTCCATGCTACGCTTCGCCTTTGCTTATCAAAACTACGCCTTGCATCCATAGCCATTGCTTTTCCAAGCTTTTCCTTGCCATTCCATTGCTCGTCTAAGCCTTGCTCCGCCATGCCTTTGCAGATCTCGTCAAATCATCGCATCGCCTTTGCTAATCCCATCGCGGCATTGCCTTGCCATAGCGGTTAATTGAGGATTTCGTAAGCAAAGCGCCCTTTAGAACTGTTGCGCCACTGGCCGATGCCACGCAGAGCGCCGTAGTCCAGCCACTCACGCACGACCTTCTCGTGAGAATCGTCCAGAAGAACGATTTCAAACTCGCAGGTCGAACCAGCGGGAATCTGCTCGCTGTTGGCGAGGCTCACCCGCTCGCCCTGCGCGGTCTGTGCGCGAAGCGGGCGCTGGCACTCGGTAATCTCGCCGTTCACATGAATGGGAATCATGCGGGGCTGAATGAAAATCAGACCATCAATGACCTTCTTGTAGGCTGTCAGCTTGCCGGATTCGTTGACGGCTTTCTTCTTGCCGGTTTCGGTCTTGCCACCGATGCGGGAAAGCATACCGCAAGAATCCTTGAAGAAGCCTTTAATCTGGTAGTCATACAGGATAGGCTCACCGTTCTCGTTGCGAGGAAACACGGTCATACCCTTATCTGCCACAGCATCAGCACCCAGAGCGGCCACTTCGTCCTCGATAGTGTTTGCATCAGGTGACTTGCTGGCGATGAACTCTCGCGCGATGTTCTGGTTGCTAGGCCATGTGCCGAGAACCGCTTCGGTGAATGTAATTCTGACTTTGATTTTTTTCATTTTGCTCACTCTTTCTTTCTCGATATGCTCCAGCCGCTCTTTCTCCCGGCTGTACCAGCGGACTTCACGCTGGCCGTAGTATTTACCGTTCATCAGGAGGATCTACCTTTCCTTGCGCAAACAAAGTGCTGTAATGGCCGTAGCTTATTCCAAGCTCTTTTGCTTTATCGTTCATCTGTTTGATGGTGTACTTCGGCTTAGGCTTTTCTTCCATACGGTTTCCTTCCGGCCTGGCTTTACGAGAAGATGTTTTGATGTAATCCGGGTGCTCTTTCCACCAGTCTGCTACCCGTTTTCGCCTTACAGCGTTCGCGCATTTCTGATGGTACTTTTGATGTTCGTATACTTTACGCATCGGCCTTTTGCACCATTCGCACGGAACGACACCATATGGAGCGCGTCTCGCTGCCTGGTTTTCCTTTTTAACCAACATTGCACATTCTTTGCAATACCGTCTGGTTTTGAGAACTTTGCCAAGAAGACAGCCGCACCGTTCACAGTATTTAATCTCCATCCACTTCACTTGCCTTTCTTAAGGCTCTTTCATTGTGTTCAGAAAAACACTGGTCAAGAAACTGGATGAACTTTGCGATTTTCTCTGCATCTTCCGGCGTACAACCATTTTCTACAAAGCGCCTTGTCGCCTGCTCACGCTTGAAATCCGAGTAGGTCTTGGCCGCAGCGTCAATGGCAAACTTGGCTTCTTCCGGGTATTCAAGATCTACCTTTAAGGCGATAATCTGTTCCATACCACTTATTCCCCCCTTCTTTCATTCAACAGCTCTTCCAGAGCTTCTTTCACCTTAGCTTCCGCATTTTTAGGCTCACGCTTACCGTTCAGGATTTTTCCCAAGTATTCCGGTGCGCATCCCATTTTTGCAGCAAGCTCTCTGATTTCGATATTGTGAACATGAAGCGTTCCCACAACATCGCCTGTCCACTTAGGAAGCAAATTTTTTCTCCTTTCTTGTTCTAGTACTTGAACTTTTTGAAAGAATATGATAATATTATGGTGTCAAGCAAAAACATTATCGAACGTTCTTCTATTTGTTCAAGGCCTTTAATTTGTTCTACCGATTGAACCCGGTAGCCTTATTAAAGCACAAGTAGTAGAACTTTTCAAGTGTTTTTGTTCAAGTGGTAGAACTTTGTCATCTTGTACAAACGCTGGAGGTATGTTTTGTGTTTTTTGACAATTTCGTAAGGCTATGTGAGCAAAAGGGAGTAAAGCCGTCTCGTGCTTTGACTGAAGCTGGCGTTCCGAAATCTGCTTATAGCTATTGGAGAACCGAAGCAGGTGCAGGGAACGACGCAAAGCCGACCAACCAAAATGCCGTTAAGCTGGCACAGTATTTCAATGTTACGGTTGACTACCTTCTTACTGGCAACCAAAAAGAAAACCCGCCCCAACAGCCGCAAAGTGAAGTCGATGCAGCAGTGGAGCGGATTAGAAAAAAACTTGAATCTATGCCGAAGGAACAGCGTGAAGCTCTGATGAACCTGATTGAGAAGATGTGACGTTCATGCCCGGTAAAATAAAAGAATCCCTTGTACCGGGCTGGTGTAGCTCTGCGCAAGGGGTTTTCTATTATTCCAGGTCTAGGACTTGCTCCGCTGCCGGAATCTTTTCAGGATGTTCCAGCAACCATGCAATAAAGCGGTCAATCTTGGTTCTTTCTTGTTCACTCATTGCGACATATCCTCCCGATTGGCAAGTACGGACGTTCATTTGATACGATTATACATCTTCTAGTTGTAAAGTCAATGTGTTTTTAACAACTTCGTAAAAATCAATCGTTTTCTTCACATCCATTACTTCACATCGGGGAAGCCACGAGTGTTCAAGTCAAAAGGGACAGTGTCTATCCATCTTTCCTCCAATCACAGCTCTACGAGCTGTCCGTCAATGCGTTCGATATTATCTGCCGGGTCGCGCCCATCGTCTAAGGCGGCTATGGCGCGTTCTAGGATGCCTTTTGCTTCGAGGTAAGCATCTTTATCAGCTTCGTACCCAGAAAGGCTCAGGACAAGCTCCAGCGTCCGTCTGCGAGCGTATGGAATAATCAAAGCATCTACAGTTCGGTTCATTGGCTTTCCTCCCACGGTTCAGGCGTGTGTGGTTGTCCATCGGGAACGCTGGCAGGCATTCCGTCGATGATTGGCATATGTTCATGGTCCCAGATTACAGTTTCTATCATTTTGGTTCCCTTCTTCTTTGGAATTTTTTGACAATACAGTTATAACACAGGCTGCTGTTGATTCTCCATAGCAGCTTTTTCCATTTTTTGGCTTGTCGAATCCGGCAGTTTTGCCGTATTTTGTTGAAAGGGAGAGAATTTATGGATGAAAATTTAGCAAGAACGGCCAAAGCGTTAGAGACGGCACGGATGCGCTCCGGCCTGAGCCAGCAAAAGCTGGCAGCGCGGATGGGCGTAAATCGTGGTACCATCGCCAACTGGGAGCAGGGTCTTGCAGCTATCTCCCTGCCAATGGCTATGCGCTGGTTCACCTGCTGCGGCGTATCAGCGGCTCGATACATGGACGCTTGCACTCATCCAGGATTGTTGGAACACTTAGAGGACGGCCTTTCCGACATGAAGAAGCGCCAGATTCTCATAGATGCCATGATGGAGTGTTCTTCCTACGAGATAGATGCTTTGCTGTACATCTGGTACGGAGATCACGGCTCAGACCACATCGGTGTGTTAACGGAGATTTTGGCAAACCTCCACACGCCGCTGAAGGACAGAGTCACTGTCTGCCGGATGGTGTCTGGCAACTATGAAATAGCACAAGCCACCGGAACAGACCCGGACCCGAACGGTACCGCTCCAAAGATGGAAATTCTTTATCAGGCACAGGACGCTGGAATAGAAGCAGCCATGAAGTCCAACGATTCTTATACCGTGAATCAAAATAATATAACTGGCTGATTGTCAAATTATCGCAGTTTTTGAAGAACATTTTGTACACGTTCACCCACTTTTTGTACACGCTTCATGCAGATTAGGTATACCTTTACTTTGTCAATCCGTCCCCCATAGGCTGTAAATCGACAATATTCGCGCGGAATAAATAACGAGTTATCGTTAATCTGCTGTTTGTGCTTGAATAGTTCGTCAATCTGTCCCCCATTGTGCAGATTTGGTATACCTTTCAATCCACTTTTTGTACACCTATCCACAATCTATCCGCGTTTAGTGTGACTAACGATGCACAGCTTTTTTCCGGCTACAGTCTTATTTAGCAAATGTAGAGTTCAGTTATCAACAAACCGGAATGGAAAAATAAAGAAATTGTTGAAAATTATCGTCATCGACTATTTAACGATGATATTTAACCTCTTGTTTATTTCTTGTTTAATATATAATATGTAGATGGGGGACAAAATGACAAAGCATGGGGGACGTTTTGACAAGTCATGGGGGACAAAATGACAAAGCATGGGGGACGTTTTGACAAGTCATGGGGGACAAAAAGACGAGGACATGGGGGACAAAAAGACAAGCCATGGGGGACAAAAATCATTGACACGTCCCCCTACTTGTGATATACTGTTTTCAGACCATTAAAGGAAGTGAGCAGATGCCAAAAATATCCGACAATAACCTTGTGGAAAAGAGCAAATCCCTTGTGTGGGCTAAATTCAGGGATTACACGGCAGGGGAACTTCGATTGCTAGAGGTTTATTTATCAAGAATAAATCCGAGAGACCCAAATAGCAGCCGTGTGGAGTTCACTCTTGCAGAATATAGGGAGCTTCTTGGGCTGAAAAGCCTTGATGCACGAAGGATTGAGCCGCAAATAAAGCACTTTCTTGGCAATACAGTGTCGATTCCGATTGACAAAGAGAAGGGCACGTTTGAAAGCTTTGTCCTATTCACAAGGGCGAAACTGGACTATGTGCCAGAAACAAGGTCTTATGTCGTGGCAATCACCTGTAACCCTGACCTTCGCCCTATCTTTTTTGATATTGCCGAAAGCGGATACGTTCGGTATCGGCTGCGTTACACGTCACGAATGAAGTCTCAGTACAGCATTCTGCTTTATTCGATTCTTCGGGACTGGTTGAACATGGACAGTAAGCCGCATGAAATCAGTCTGAAAAAGCTGAGAGAACAGCTCGGTGCGATGGAAGCGAGCTACGATGTTTACAAGAACCTTCGCAAACGAGCGCTTGATGTTGCAGTAGATGAAATCAATGCCGTGTCTGACATCGTGGTGACTTATGAACCGGTTCTTGTGGCACGAAAGGCTGTGGCGGTCAAGTTCAAGCCCAAAATTAAAGCGTCTGAGACGCTGATTGAAGTTCAGGCAAGCGAAGCTCAAAAAGCCGCCAGAAAGCCCCGCAGAAGCGGATACGAGGACTTTGACTGGTCTGTGTGTGACGAGCTTGAAAAACAGGACTGCATTGACGTGGCAAAAGTGGTTGAGAAGTGGATGAAGAAAGAGCATCCAGAAATCAAGCTGCCGAGACGAAAAGAAGCGGTTTACGATACGGTGAAGGCTGCGTATAAGGACATCCTATCTTTGAACAGAACGCCGTTCCCTGACCGACCTGTTGGTTATCTAATTAGAAGCGTGGATAAGGCTGGCGTTGTGGACAAGTATATGCCAGCGTTCTATTCCATTGAAGCATTGCAAAAGTAGTCAGATGTAGCACATTGAGCAGAATGAGCAGATGATGCAGAAAGGAGAAAGAATGGGATGGATTAGTGTAAAAGATGAGTTGCCAAATTACAGGGAGAATGTAATTGTTTTCACGGAAAAGCATATTGACGTTGGGCATTTGGCAAGAGGAAGATATGGCTCGTTGTGGTGGGAAAGAGATTCCGTTGATGTATGGAAGGACAATGAAGTTCTAAGAGATGTAACCCATTGGATGCCGCTTCCTGAAGAACCAGAAAAATAAAGAAAGAGTGATAAAATGGCAAAAATCATAGCTGTCGCCAACCAGAAGGGCGGCACAGGAAAGACCACTACAAGCACCTGTCTGGCTGGTGCGTTGCAGTTGCTCGGCAAGAAGGTCTTGCTGGTGGACTGCGATGCCCAGTGCAACGCAACGGACACCTACGGCGCGCAGACAGAGGATGTATGCACCCTGTTTGATGTGATGACCCGGCAAGGTACGGTCGAAGAAGGAATCCAGTACTGTGAAACTGGCGACATTCTGCCGTCTGACAATGCAATGAAGGACATTGACGAGCAGCTTGTCCGGGACATTGGCAAGAACTTCCGGCTGCGTGAAGCCTTCGAAAGCGTATCTGGGCAGTATGATTACATTGTGCTGGACACTCCCCCGCAGCTTGGTCTTGCGCTTGTGAACGCTCTGATCGCCGCCAACAGCATTATTGTTCCCATTACAGCAGACCGATATGCACTGGCTGGTTTGAGCCAGCTTTCGCAGACCATTGGTGACGTTCGCAGATATTTCAACCCGACTTTGAAGATTGAAGGATTGCTTCTGAACCAGTACAAGAGCCGCGAGAACCTGTCCAAAGAGGTTGTGGAGCAGCTTCCTGTGATTGCACAGAGCATGGGGACAACCCTGTTAGATGTGAAGATTAGACCGTCTATGGGTGTCCGTAAGGCACAGGCAGAGCGACACAGCCTGTTTAGCGGTGACACGGCAAAGAGCACCAGCGCAGAAGATTTCAAGGCGTTGGCGCAGATGATTGTGGAGGGGGAAGAAAAATGAGATTGATTGACGCAGACAAAGTACTGGAGCAAAACTTTTATACACTCAAGAATTACAGTAAGGAAGAAGCTGGCGCTTGGAGAGATGGAATTGCTCTTGTAAAAGAAAAAATTATAAATGCGCCTATCATCGACCCGGAAACGTTGCGGCCTGTGGCACGGTGGATTGATGCCAATGACCCAGAAAATCGACCTCAACACAAAGGAACTTATATCGTGAGCCTTTCAAATATGTTTGGAACTGTCGCCGAGAATGCTATTGCAAAATATGATGATGCCTACGATGAATGGGTTCTTTGTGATAGCCGAAAAACGGTTTTTCATGCTGACATAAATGGATACTATTCAAACAGTATGAATGCCGAACTCACGCATTGGATGGAACAGCCTAAGCCGCCAAAGGAGGATAAAAAATGAAAAAGTCCAGCAAAAAAACATCCGGCTTGTTGGGCGGGTTTGACTTCCAGCCTGTTTTTTCGGAACAAACATTAAGCCGAAGTAAGCCAAAGGAAGAAGAAGTAAGCCAAGCAAAGCCGAACGAAGCCGAACAAGTACAGATTAAGCCCAGTGATGCCACAGACAGCCATGCACAGCCTAATGAAGCACAATTAAGCAGTATTAAGCCGAAGCAAGCCAAAGACAGCGAAACACAGCCAAACAATGCCGTAGTAAGCGAAAGTAAGCCAAAGAAGCTGAAACAGGCGAAGGAAGTTCAACGTCTTATCGAACAAGGCGATGTGCCCGGTGCACTTGCCGAAGCTGGTTTGACAAAGAAAAAAATCCCGATGCCAGAATCGCATCAGGGCGTTGCAAGTGGCGATGGCAAACGTTCCAAGCGCATTACCATCCTTATGAGCGAGGAAGAACGCAAGTACATCAACCGTGAAGCCAGACGGCACGGAATGACGATTGGACAGTTCGTGTACGCTCTGGCAGTTGCAGCAGCAGAGGGGAAGATTGAATTGGAGGATTTCTTAGATGCATAACGTATGGGCTGACATTTGGCAGAAATATGAAGCAATGGAAAATATGGGACGAAATCCTTATGGCTTCAAGCGAGTTCCATCAAATTTTGTGTTTGACGAAGATAAGTCGGTAAAGTGGAACAAAGAGCAAGCGCAAAAGAACAACGATGATTACGACAATGAAGTTAAGCGGCTGAATCAAGAGAAAATAAAGCGTAAAGATGAAATCTACGCAGAGATTTATAAGGCAATTCAAAAAGAAGTCGGTTTTGGGATTTCAGAAAAGAAAGCGGCAAAAATTTGGGAGTACGCTTACGATAAAGGGCATTCAGCAGGATGGTATGAAATAATGGTAAATTTGGAAGAAATTGAAGAACTTGTAAAGTTCGTATTGGATAACAAGAACTGAGTTGGAGGATTGACGTATGATGAGGTTAAAGGAATTTTACGAAGGAAGTATTATCTGTTTACAGAAAATGGTTAAACACGGAGTTTACGTTCTTTTGTTCGATGCTTTTGCCGTAGCGGTTCAGATCCCTTTTATCTTTGCTGGTAAATGGGTTGCAGCGCACTTGATTTTGTCCATCGCCGTATCTTTTGCAGCGGGATTTAGCTTTAACACGCTTGTGGATAGCAAAAGACAACTTGATATGTACAAGGCAGATATGGAATTGTACTACACAAGTTCGTTGGAGGATTGACGAATGGGTGTAACTATCAAATGCAAAAAGACTGGGAGTGAAATGGATGTGGGCTATTTCGGTTTTTTCAAGTTGAGAGTGAAAATTGCAGAACTTGTTGGTTCGGAAGTCGGAGAACACTATAAAAAGCTTGATGATATTCTCAACATACCTTCTCCCGAAAAAGAACGTGCTCTTAAATCGTACAATGACAAAACGGAACGATTGATTGAAAGCAAAATGCTTCCGATTAAAATTGCGGATTTCCTTTATCAATCTGACTGTGACGGAAAAATCCGATACGGTGCCTGCAAGGAAATCTTAAAAGTTATAGGTGATTATGACGATAGCATTATTTACGGATATGCAGGTAGAGAAAATCCCACAAAGTTCAAAGACTTCAAAGAAATTCTTCAAGATTGCGTAGACAATAAGTGTTTTATGATTTGGAGATAACAATAAACCCCTGTGTAGCCGTTAAAAACTACACAAGGGTTCTGTTTTACTTATCAGCAATGCAATCCCAGTAGAGATATGCCTTGCCGTCTACTGCGTCCGCGTCCTCAAGGAACGCCTTTGCCATGTCGGCGTAGAAGCCCGGAGTATCAACGGACTGACGCTTTGCGACCTGACAATAATCCGAGTACATCATGTTCATGACTGCCCAGAAGTCGTTCGGGTCGCAGGTGATGTTCCGCTGCTTGGCAACGTCCTGCGTCTGTTCCAGCGTCCAGTGACAGCCCTTCGTGCCATCAGCATTCACCATGCTGTCGCACCATTCCTCCGCTTCATCGTGGGTGAGGTGCTGACGCGGCATCTTGATGGAGCGGCTGTCCGCACCGCCACGTTCGTACTGCCCAGACCGTTTATCCCAGTCTCCGTTTTGCGAGAAGCCGATTTGCGGCATTCTTCGCCCATTCTCTACGTCAGGGTAGCGGGGAATAGGGTAGGGGTCGATGTAACGATTCTCCTTCTGCGAATAGTAGAAGTAGCGGTCGTTGCCATCTTCCAGCTTACGCAGACGGCGTTCCATCTCACGCTCCCTGCGGTCACGCTCTTCCTCAAGGCGGTCACGCTCTGGCTCACGGTCTTTGTCGTGGTCGCGGAGCATCATCATGCGGCGAAAATTAGTCTTGCCCATAATCTATACCTCCTCAAGAAATGGACGCGGGCGCACCAGCGTGGGAACGGCAGAAGCAGCCAAGATACTTGAACGTGCCGGTGCCTGTGGCAGACGTTGCCACGCGGGTGGCGTAGCGGGTGCGGGTGTGGATGCTCTCGGCGGTTGCCTGAGCGCAGTTGCAGTCGGTCAGAGGGTATGCGGTCGTGCCTGCGCCAATGGTAATGACCACGGGGGCGTTGATGGTGGTTGTATCCGGGATGCTCTGGGCAACCACGATGCAATACTTCTCTCCGTTCTGGTATGCGCCAGCAGGGATGTTGATGGTGAGCGTATCATTAGCGAATGTCACCGACTGGCTTAATACCAGATGGGGGCAGAGTTTGCAGCTTGTTTTGCAAGCCATAATTTTTTCCTCCTAAAAAATCAGGGGCAGAGGTGTCTTACCCCTGCCCCGATGGTTCACCCGGTATTATCGGGGAGTGCGTAGGTTAGCAGCAGCCGCAGCAGTTCACGCCCAAGTTGGGATTTGCCACCTGATAAGCGGGAATCGGACGAGGATTGACCCGGTTCAGGATGGTGTCGGTCTGGGCGTTCATCGCAGTAGTCAGAAGCGCATTCTGCCGATCCTGAGAAGCCGCAAACTTCAGGCTCTGGTTCTCAGCGGTCAGAGTAGCAATCTTATCCTGCGTGAAGTAGTCCATCATGCTGCGGAAGTTGGCGTTGCAGTTGTCGATAACCGCACGGGCGTTGTCTGCGATAGCCTGACGGGTAGCACAGTCTTCCGTTGCGATGGTGTACTTCAGGTCGCCGATGAGCTGCTTGTTCTCACAGCAGCAAGATGCAAGCTGCGTGGCAAGAGCGGTCTGACCCGCCTGCCGTGCGTTGCCCTCCTGCATGATGGCAAGGCTGATGGCGTTGTCGCCGTTGGACACGCTGCGTTCCAGGCCGTTCACGAGCTGTGCGTTCTGGTAGCCAAGCTGACAGATGGCACTGTTCACGCCTGCAAAGCCGTTCGCAATGTTGGCGTTGATGCCATTGATCTGTGCCAGCTGGTCATAGCCCAGAGAGCAGATACCGCTCTGGATGCCAGCCAGAGAACGGGAGGTATCCTGCTGGTAGAAGCCCTCAGACAGAGCCGCGCGGGTGTCTGCACCGCCCTGACCAGTTGCGCCAGTGCCGACCAGATAGGGGATGTAGCTGTTCATACCGTTGTCCCCGCTGTTCCGACCATTGCCGTTCGTACCCCAGCCGAAAATGATGGCAAGGATAATAACCGCCCACAGACCTTCGTTGCCGAAGAATCCGCCGTTGTTATTGCCGCCATCCTGCCCAGCCAGATAGCCAGTTGCAAAATCGTCCATAACAAAACTCCTTTCAGTTTTGCGTTATGCCATCCCACCGCCGTATGCGATGAGCGAAGCCAAACAAGTGCGGTTTTTGTCAAGTCCGCAAAACTGAGAAGCGTTTCGCTTAGAGGGATGCGTTATCGGGGCAGCGTCAGATTCAGGACGCTTGCCAGCTGGTTCAGGTCGATGCCACGCTCTTTGGCTAAGTTTTGCGCCATTGTTCGGAGTTGTGCTTCGTTTTTGCCCTGAATCAGGTTCAGCCCCTGCATGATGGGTGCGCTCTGCCCACCCAACTGCTGGATAAGCCCCATCGGGTTTTGCCCAGCACGAGCCAAATTTGCAAGCTGCATGATGGGGCTGTGAGTAATCATATCAAACGGAGAGGGCATCGCTTATTCTCCTTTCTTCGCTGCGACAGAGGGCTTAGAAAAACTCTTCTGCCACTTTTCCAGTTCATCCAGCCGGTGCACGAGGGCGTTGTACTGCTCAATAGGTACATACTGCTGTGTCGGTGCAGCGGTCTGCTGTGCCTGTTGTGCTTGCATTTGCCGCCATGCTTCCGGGCTGTAAAACTCTAACACGTCAGATTCACAAGTGTTTGGATTCAGACGTTTGCAGTAGATGACCCCACTACGCAAATCCGGGCAATACGTCCATCTTCCGTATAGGTCAGACGGTATCGCCAAAAACTCTTCCCTGCTGGAAACGGGTCTGCCAAGCAGCCAACCGCCATCTTGTGCCGACTGCTGAACAGGCTGTTGCCCATTCATCGGCTGCGGACGCTGCGGTTGTGCCTGTTGCATCTGCGTGTTGGGCAGGGGAGTGGAAAGGCCAACTGTGCCCATGCCGCCGTAAGGATTGACAGGCTGCTGCGGAACGTAGGGCGTTCCAGGTGTTGGATAATAGCTCATAATACATCCCTCCTTGTGCTCTCAGTGTACCGCATCGGCAAAAAGTGAAGGGCAACGAAGGTACAACGAAGGACAAAAAAGAAAAGCGCCCACACGGAAAAATCCGCATGAGCGCTTAACTGTAAGGATGCACACATTGGAGTGCAATGCTAAGATATCACATCATCCAATATATGGCAATGTTTTCGACAAAACTAGTGTGAACAAAACAAAAATCCCCCACTTTGCCTACAAAGTACCCCGCGTGGCACGCAGGGCTTCGGCAAAGCAGGGGATTATTTGCGTTTCCCGCATGGTACGCACTATAAGTAGGCGCGCGGGAGACTGGTCAGTTGTACAAATATCCGCCCTAATGCGCTTCTTCGAGAGGCCGGGCGGATTTGTTGATGTTATTATACCACAATCAATCCGTCACGACAAGAACCAGCGCAGGGCCGTTGACGCTGACCTCTGCGTCCTGATATGGCTCGACAATGGTCGTTTCCACGCCCTCGCGTTTGCGAAGCTCTGTAACAAGATTTGCGGTCGGAACATTTTCGAGGTTCACGGTGAGCTCCTTTCGTCTAGCTTTTCATCAATAACTTTCAGCCGGTATCCTATTGCCGTCCGGCTGTAATGTGTCTGCGCTGCAATGTCCGGCAGCGGAAGCCGCTCAACGTACCGCAGTAAGGCTATCTTACGGTCTACCCTCCCAAGCGGTGCGTTTTTGATGGCGGCGGTCATCTGCTGTCGGTCAAGTCCTTGCAGCGCAGCGGGCAGCACTACACGAGCCGCCGCCACAGGCAGCACCGAGCCAGAAAGGCTGCGGTAGCTGTCCGGCGTTGCGCACCATATTGCCAATGACGGCAAAATGGTATGTTTTCGTGAGGCCGCGAAGACGTGCGCAGACCATTTTCGTGATGTCACGAAATTGCTCTTGTGCGGCGTACATTTTGTTGGCGTCAACAAAATGCTCGTATGTAGTGCTTGCCATGATATCCTCCTTACTGTGTGATTTCCTCGGCGTCCGCCTTGTCTTCTGCGTCCAGTGCATCGTAGTACGCCTGCGCCAGCTGCTCCACCTCTGCGATGTCGTCCTCTGTCAGCAGACCGCTGTCCAGATGGGTGTACGTCTTGTCCAGCCAGTATGCCACATCACGCCCTGCGGCAATCTCCCGTTTGATGGAGCGCAGGGTCAGGTCATGGCGGGCTTTGGATTTGATAGCCATAGTCAGTCCTCCTTTAGGTTGTTGTCATGGACGCTACTGCGTCCTCAAGGTCAGTGATGCGCTTGATGGGGTCAGCTCTGCCGGTCACAGTCACGTTATCTGCATCGGTCAAGACTGTGTTCACGCCGCTCAGAGCGGGGATGGGCTGTGCGCCGGTTGCAGTGAAAGAGATGGGTTCAGCCAATTTATAGGCCACCTGTGCGCCTGTTGTCGGAGCTGTGCCACTGGCATATACATCCCGGTCACTTATCCACTTGCCGGGTAAGTCTTCCCCGGCATAGCTGTCAATCAGCTTCCACGTCTCCTGCCCCTCTCCCGTCACAGCATCCACCGTGCCGCCGTAGATGGTGCGGGGCAGAGTGAGGGGGGCAGTTTGGCCGGTGTAAGGGGTGTAGGTGTTGGGGGCGGTGGTGCCGGGGACTAATGATACTTGCACCTCAAAATCGTATGTACCTGCTTCAAGGTACAGCAGCATTTTCACATTGCCGGATAGCTTCCCAGTCGCATTCCTACGGTTCTTGTTCAGTAGCAGCACCTCGTTTTTGATGAATGCAGATATATACGCACCAGCAGGGATAAACCTATCGGATGATAGCGTGTATTTGCCATCTGGACAATATACGGCATCGGATTTGATATTTGTACCAGATGGGCACGTCCCCTTTACAGTTAGTTTACTGCCATCCACAGTAATCTCAATTCCGTTTGTTTTGCCTACCGCGGGGTACTTAATTAGATTCTCCCCGCACCGCTCGACCGTCACGCTGTCCCGCCCGGAAATAGGTCGGATGTTGTCTGGGCTTGGGTCACCATTCCCCTCCTGCGTCGGATCCCAACTCACCTTGCAGCCCAGCGGATAACCCGCCACAGGGTAGCACTGCACCGGGTTCCTGGTCTCGTCCAGCGGCGGGCAGAGCACATCCACAAGGTGCTTGCTGCTCCATGCATCGGTGCCGACTGCGGTGTCATCTATGACGGCTTTTCTTGCCAGTGCGTCACCGGTCACTTTAGCGTCTGCTGCCTTGCCGCTCTGGCTCAGGGTGGTGTCCACGGTGGCGTCCTTGCCAGGTGCGCCAGCAGGGCCCACCTCACCGGTCTCGCCCTTCTCGCCCTGCGGGCCGACCGGGCCGATGGGGCCAGTGTCACCTTTCTCGCCTTTGAAGTCACCAGCGGCAATGCCGTCCTTGAGCGCCTGCAAGCTGTCAGCGGCTTCCTGAGCGCTCTGATTCGCATTGCCCGCACTGGTGGCCGCTTCACTGGCAGCAGTCTGTGCATCGACCTTCCCCTGCTCTGCGGCGGTGGCATCGGTGTGCACGGCATCCACAAGCTGCTGCCATGCAGGGGTGCCCGGCTCCGGCATGCTGCCGTCATCCGTGCCGCTGTTGGCGCTGACACGATACCGCAGGTCAGCGCTGGTCACGGTCTTGGTACCATCACTGCCCTCAAAGGTGACGCACCCGCTTCCGGGCTGTGCGGTCACGCTGGCGGGTACGTCCACAGAGCCGTCCATCACAAGCGAGGATGCCGGGTCTTTGCCGTTCGGGACGTGCCAGAAGCAACGGATGGTCAGCCCTTCCCACTCGCCAGTGGCACTGACGGCAAGGCGGTACACACCCCGGTTCTTGGTGTAGCCAAAGCGCACCAGCTGCTCATAGCCCGGCACTTTGACGACGCCATTGGATGCGAGAGATACGCCCTGTTTAATCATAGTCCACCCCCTTACTCAGCGCCGCCTTTGCCCGGTCAAAGAAAAACTGGATCACGGCGCCGATGGTCTCATCGGTGATGGCCCAGCTGACGAGCCTGCCGTATTTGCTGGCGCTCAGAGCGGCCCGGAGCATCTTGACGACCCACGCCTTGCGCTCTGCGCCCCTCTTTGTGCCTTGGATCTCCTGCTCTGCCCGCTCGATGAGGTCCAGCACCAGAGGCTTCACGGCGGCACCATAGCCCAGCCGGATGCAGCCGAGGGCGTAGAAGATAAAGCCGCCCAGCATCAGCACTGCCCCCACCGGGGCAGGGATAAGGTCAAAAAGCTTAGTTGCCAGTGCTTCCATGATTGGTCACTCCTTTTAACAGATAGTTGTCAATGTCGGTGCGGCTCTTCTGCATCCCCTCGCGGTTGTTGCCGGAGAGCTGGGCGTCCAGCAGATTGCGCACCCCGTCGAGGGTCAGACGGCTCACCTCGTCGATTTCGTCGAAGCGGCGCAGATCGCGGGCAAGGGCTTGTGTGTGTTGGAACTGGCCCTGCTCCAAGGCGCCGATGCGCTTGTCCAGCTCATCCAGACGCTTGTTCTGCGCGTTGTCCGGCTCCTGTGCCTTTTTGATGTACTTGTGGATGATTTCCAGCACCTTATCGATGGTGATGGCTGCAGCACACAGGCTGCCCAGGATGCCCAGCACCCACAGCAAAGCTTCTTTTTCGGTCATGCGCCCTCCCGGAGACGGGTCAGGCCCTTCTTGCGGATGATTTTCGGATAGTTGAGGGTAGTGACGTTGAGGTCTACGTTGCCGGAGATGCCCGGCACGCTGCCCTTGCTGGTGTGTTGGTGGGCGTTGTAGTTAAACGTCACGTTGGGCATCTTGCCGGTGTAGTCGGCCAGCCAGATGTCCCACCGCCCGGCAAGTCTTGCCATATCCAGATGGGTGTTGGCGTAGCTTGTGTAGGTGTAGAGCTGGGCGTAAAAGCCCATTTTCTCCACCTTTTCCAGCGCGTAGGCGGTGAGGTTGGTGAGGTCGAGGGTGCTCATGGGCTTGAGCTTGTTTTCCTCCACGTCCACGCAGATGGGGAGAGAAAACTCCTTGCCGTAGACTGCCTGCCGCAGCATGGCAAGCTCTGCATCGGCCATCGCCTCGCTGGTGGCGTAGGTGTAGTAGTAGACGCCCACGTCCAGCCCGGCGGCCCGGGCGTTGCGGTAGTTGGTCTCAAAGGTGGGGTCGATGTACAGGCCATCTGCCCGCTTGGAGAGCTTGCGGTTGGTGGATACCGTCTTGAGCATTGCCCCCTTGTAGCCCGCCGCTGCCACCTGCGCCCAGTCGATAAGGCCCTGATACCGGCTCACGTCGATGTACCGGTAGGGCGGGCCGCCCTCCCAGCCGGCGACAGCCTCTGCCTTGGGGACTGCGGGTGCGGGTGTTGCCTCGCCGGTGTCCTGCTTGTCCCCCGGGCCAAAGATGGCCCGTACCAGCTTTTCCAGCAGCTCCAGCAGTTTATCCATTGTAGTAGTCCTCCCCCGTGATCTCCTTGTATTGCTCAGGGGCGATTTCGCCCTCGGAAACCCTCTTGCCAAGTTCCCGCTTGACTCCGGCGCGGCGGCTTGCGGGCATCTCTGCCCATTCCTTGGTGCCGGCGATCAATCTGTTTGCCCAGATTTTATCCATATGCTACCTCCTTACTTGTTGTTGATAGCGACATCCAGCTCGCACAGCGAGTCCTCGATAGTCGCCAGCCGCTCCTGTGATTCCGCATCCTGCTCACACATGGCGTCCTCGATCCCCGCCTTGTCGGCGCTTTTTTTCGCTTCTTCTGCGGATGAGGCCGCAGCGTCTCTGCTTGCGGTTGCAGAGTTTGCGGCTAATTCAGCAGCGCCTTTTGCGGTTGACGCAACGGTTGCGGCGGCTTCTGCCTTTTCCTTTGCAATGTCAGCCCCTGCAACATCACTCAGAGTGTTGAGGGTGTCGGCGTTCATTGGAGTACCCTCGACAACAGGTTCATCATTACGAATCAAAGTGATGATTTCTGATGTGCCATCAGATTTCATCATAGTCCAACGCCCGGGATATTTTGCTTTTCGGTCAACAAAATGCATAATAGGGTTCACCTCCGCATATTGTATCTGAACAATAAAGTAAATGGTCCTTTGCCATCGCTTCAATGTCAGACAAAACTTTTTCTACTTGATTGATAACCGCAAAATGATAACTCAGCGCCTCGGGAACTCCCGGGGTAGAACTTTTGCCGCTGCATTTGGAACGAATGGCTTTCACGTTATCAATCCACCGAGTGGCATCCGCAATGGTCAGATAATCATTGATTGTCCAACCAGCTTCCACAGGCACGGTTAAACCGATTGTTCCTGAAAAAATAAGCTTGCTGTCGTCGCCGTAATAAGCGCTTCCATTTGTAATGTTGACGTAGTCGTTTGCGACGACCCATGAGGGTTCGACAGAGGGCGGGTAGAAGTTGTTGGAGGCGGCGAAATGGAGCTGGTATTCGACGCCCTTTTCCAGCGCGATGCTGCCCATGTCCAGCACCACATCGTTGTAGCCGCGGACAATGTCGATGAACTTGTCTGCCAGGGCGGTCGTGGAGCCGTACTTGCGCAGGATGGTGCGCATCGTGCCCGGCACATAGCCCTTGACGCGGAATTCCAGCGAGCGGAGCAGCAGGCCCGCTTTCTTGGCCGTCAGCGGCATAAAGAACTCGAACTTGGCGGGATAAGTGTCCCACGCGGGGATGTCGCCGCTTTCATTTTTCGCAGTAACAACTTGAATGTTTTGCTGTACAATCCTTGCAGAATAAGATGCGCCAACGATTTCAGCAAGTTCTTTGATTCCGTTTTCAATGCGGTTGTAATCGGTGTAGCTGAGCGCACCTTTCATGCCAGAAGCCCATTCTTGCTGCTCCTCTTCTGTCCATGTGCCGGTTCTTGCCTTTGCGGTCAGCTCTTTGACCCGGTCTATATCCGCCTGCGTTCGGTCGGTTATCCATGTTGCCATATTTCGCCTCTTAAAAAATCAGTTTTCCCTCAGCATCAATAGCAAGAGACTTTGGGACGGTAAATGCAGGGTGAACAACATTATCGTACTTACGAGGGGCTTCATCATTGGTGGCGTAGGAAATTGTCTCTACGTTGGTATTCACTTGTAACGTAGAATCATACACGGCGTATGCATTTACAAGTTTGCTAACTAACAGAGGCCGCCAGTACTTGTTGGCGCTTGAACTTGTGCCAGCAATATCACGAAGCATCTGAAGCGAGTACAGGTAAGGAGTTCTCGTCCAAATAGATCGTCCTCTGCTGGAGCCCTCCATGTCAGAGGCAAGCATCGTTTTCAGGATTCCAGATGCATTTTGCAGGGGAGTACCCTCGTTGTGCTTATAGCTCGGGCTACTAGTTGTCCAATTCGGAGCATCAGAGCCTTCCGTGTCGTATCCAAACTCGTGGTAAGAAAGCAGGAAAATGCTTTTTACCATCGTAGTCACTTTGCTGCTGCCAGAATTACAATAAGAGTCAGAAAAACCGGGAGTATAATAGATGGTCGTCTTATCGATAGCTTGCTTCTGGGCGGAGCTGAACGAATTGAAATACTCTCCGTTGAGCCAGCTGTTTACGCTGCTGCTGGCGTAAGTAGACCATGTAGAGCTCCAAGCCATGATGGCTGCATAGTGTTTTCGAACCAGAAGAGTTCGCCCGGCTTCATTCAGCTCGCTTTCGTAGTCATGCTTTGCAACGATGAACTCGGCCACGCTACTGCCTTCATCCATAAGGACGGTGCCGCCCTCTGCAACATCAAACAGATTGTACGCCGCCGTAGCAAAGGAGCATTCTGCGGAGACGCCGCCCGCTGAGGCTGTGACGACAGCCTTTCCCGGAGAATTCCACTTGACTTGGCAGGTGGACTTTCCTTCTGCATTCGTCAGAACGTGAAGGGAGACGATTCCTTCGGGAGAAGCTGCCCAGTTGATTTTAGGAGAGTCAATAGAAGCAGGGGAGAGGGTGGCAGACAAAATAACGGACTCGCCCCAGCCAAGCTGTTCGCTGGTATGGTCAAGAGACATGGCCTGAGCATCTGCCATCATGTACCCTTCGACAGTGCCTTTGAAACACCCATTGAAGGTGTACTTTACATTGGTTGTCAGCAAGACAGCGTCGTAATTGAACTGATGGTGAATCTTTACCATATCAAGGGCATCAACGGTAGGGCTTGCTCGATATGTAAGAGAAGCCTTGCGGCGGTTAGAAAGGACTCCATAAGACTCCGTAAGGGCGTTCCTGGATTTTGCAAGGATGTCCTTTGTGAGCATAACATTGCTCAGAGTCTGGCTCACGCCTTTGCCCGAAGGATTTTCAGGATAAGCGTAGGTGGCATTTCCTACGGTGGTCACTACGTTGAGCATATTCTGGGCAAAGGTGATTTCCGGCCAAGAATAATTGTTCAGTACTGGAATGTCCAACACGGGGTTGGAGGCATCGGAGCCGTAGACTCGGTTAATTTTTATCACGCCATCACGAGTCTGGTACAGAGCCATTCCAGCCGCATTGGCCGCAAGCTGCAAAATATCGGAATTGTGATAAGTAGACTCATCGCTTGTAATGTCGGTGGAGTAATTTTTCAGTTCATCCGAAATATCAAAGGTAATTTCATCCGCTTCCAACAGCTCCAAGGCATCGTAGCACATCTCATAGAGCGTGCCGTATTTTCTTCCAGTGTACTTCGTGCTGGATAGATACAGGAAAGCGTCTCGCGCCTGAAAAGACGCCTCAATGCTGTTGGCAGGGACGCTCCACTCTGACAGGAAGAACATCCCTCCGCTTACCCATTCAGTCTTTCCGTCAACATCCATTCCATAACGAACAGTGACAGGCTGTCGCTCATAGATGTACTTGTAAATTCCTTGAGGGTTTACGGAGTCCCATGTGCGGTCGCTGTTATCCAAACTAAAGGAAATCGACTCCTGAGAAAGCTGCCCGGAGATAGGGTCTCTTGCAGAAGAGTGACTGTAGGACAAGATTTTGGTCTTGTCAAACACCAGATACCTTCCGATTTTTACTTGCTCGACCCTTACTCTTCGGTCGGGGAGACACCACTTTAGAACTTTAATCTCTACGGCATCAAACCCTGAAAGTTCAACCTCAACATCAGAACGGACCGATTTGTTTCCATTCACGGTCACAGTTTTTAGCTTGCTAGTTCCAAGGTATGCACTGACCAAAAAATCAGTAGCGTACTCCCCGAATACTGTAGACCAGCAAATCGAAACGCCAGGAACGGAGGACTTGTTTTCACTTGGAAGTTCAAGCCGGATAACAGGATGGTTTGAATCGTCAAAAATCTCGGCACTCAAAAAACCAGTAGTTCCATACGGAGGAGAAGAAGGGACGATGCTACAGCTTCCATCAAGAACAGTGAGATTGGGCTCTCCTGTGGAATATCTCGAAATAGAAGCGTTATCGGAAAGTGCAATATTGTGAAAGGTGGAGAACGGGGCTGCCGATGACGTGACGATGGTAGCTTTTTTATTGATGCCAGGCTCAGTGATTCCGCAGGTAATCTCTACAAAAGATTCCGGAACAAGGGTTTCGTTAAATTTTTCTTTCCACTTATCGGAGACTTCAACCATACGTCATACCTCCACAAGAGAAAGTTTGCACCCTGTCCATCCCATCACGCCACCGGTCTTCGGTCCTCTACGCCACATACCGCCGGTGCGGTCCGAAACATACATCTGGCGTGTGGTATAACCAGCTGTGGCTTGGTTATAGAATTTAACAGTGCAGTAAAAATTCGCGGTGAAAAGGCTTAGGATGTCGGCCCATTGCCGGGCGGTAAGGTAGTTCCATGACATGGAGACTTTTGCTACATCAGGCCGCACAACAGCGCCAACAACTTTACCCTGAACATTTCGCCCAGAGTCCACAATCGTGCTAGTCGTTCCATCATAAGAGGAAGGTTCCGGCAGCTCTACGCCATTCACCGTAACCAGTGCAGGAATATTAGCCATCTGAACCGTCCTTTCTTAATAAGAGTAGACCTCAGTACCCATAATGCTCATTCCGCGAGCTTTCTGCGTTTTTTCAACGGAAGCAGTGAGCTGCTTGCCATCAAGGTAAACTTTCACATCCCTGCCATCGGAAATTTCCTCTCCGTAACGCTGCCATATATCGAGGAATGCATTGTAGCAGCCGTTGTACACAGCATCTCTCATCTCTTCGGAGTTTCCTCCGGCCGCAGAATAGGTTCCGCTGTAAGAAGAGCTAGACGTCGAGGAATTATAGCTGGAGCTTCCGACGTACTGAGATGTATCGCTGTAACTGCCGGTAGACCGGCTGCCGCCAAGTTTCGACACGATGCCAGCAATCGCAACTCCAAGGGTTGCGGCGGCGGCAAGGGCCACGATGCTAGCTGGAATGCCAAAAATCGTAGCGCTGAGGGCAGCACCCACAGCAGAAAGCATTCCTGCCACTGCGGTTCCGATGGTGCTTACCAGACTTGCAAACCCGGCAAAAATCGTCGGGAAAGAGCTGAGTAAACCACCAGAGAGCGCCGCACTGATGGCTTTAGCTGCCGTTGCGAGAGGAGACTTCACGTTTCCGAAAGCCTGCGTAATGCCGGAAAGCATCGTCTGAGTTTCAGCGGAAACCTTTCCAAAGTTTTGGGTCAGATTGTTCACCAGATTTTTCCCAATGGTAGCAGCGGTGTTCAGCAGAGAAGAAGCTTGGCTTTTCAATTCTTTGCTTAGTCTGCTTACAAGGTCGCTTGCAACGGACTTGGCGCGTTTACGCTGCTCATCGCCCATAGCACCCCAAATGCCAGCGGCGATCGTAGTGCCGACCGTTTTCCAATCTCCGCTCTGTGCGGCCTGAATGAAAGTTTGCACCGTGCCGAAGAAGTTGGTTTTGAGGTTGTTATCGAGTTCGGTCCACTTAGAGTCTAGCCCGGAAATGATGCCGTTGACGTAGCTTGTGCCGCAGTCAATGCCATAGTTCGCCACCTCTTCGCCCTTGAGCTTGGTGGCGTCTACGAGTTTATTCATAGCATCGTTGACATAACCGAGAGCGCCGGTGATGCCGTTCGCAAGGCCTTGAACGGCGTAGCTGCCAATTCCTTCAAACCACTTAGAGGGAGAGTGAATATCAAGTTCATCTTGAGCGGTTTTCTTGATTCCATCGGTCAACTGTTTGGTCGCGTCATTTGACACATTGGTGTTCCCCGTGATGCCCTTTGTGATACCATCAATAATGTTTTTGCCGACGCTTAACGGATTAAATTTAGAAACTTTATCAATCAGTTTTCCGAACCACGTTACAGCGTCTTTGATTCCATTGATTACATCAGCAATCAAGAGAACAAATTTTTCCGCAAAGTTTCCATTGGCGGCGATGGCAAGACGGTCTGATTCGTCTACGCCTTTAATAATCCATCCAATGAACACGCCCATGTCGTGGATAACTTGCGCAAGAGACGCGATTGCACCTTCAAGAAAATTTCCATTCATCTGGATGTCGAGCATTTCCGTTTCAGAAACGCCATTTTGAATCCATCCGATAAGAATTGCAAAATCATTGATAAGATTTCCGAGAGCAGTTATGATGTCTGCCACTGTTTCGGCCGCAATCGTGCCGAAATTCACGAAAGCATCATGCCAATCAGATTTTAGCTGAAATGCTTCTGCTTCGCTTTCACTGCCAAGACCACGCACGGCGACGGAGACGGCTTCGAAACCAAGAACTGCAAGGCCAGCAACGGGATGCCCGCTAATAGTCAAACCGATTCCGATAAGCGTCATGACCAAATCGCCCAAATCGAGGTCAAGGTCTTTGACGACTTTTTGAATTGTCTCGAATGCAGTAGAGATTTTTCCCTGCCATTCCTCAGGAATCAAATTCCAAATCGCTTGACCGAGATTAGAAAGAGCTTCTTTTAGCCATTTGATAGACTCGCCAAGTTTCCCATCAGTCAAAGAGATATTCCAGCCTTGCGTAAACCCAAGACCCGCAAGGTAAATTAAATCCTTAATACGGGTCAAACCTCGCCGGAAATTTTCGCTGTTTTGATAAAGCTGAACAAATCGGCCAACGATAAGGGCGACCGTTCCGGCTACTAAAAGCAACTCTGGATTAAAACCACCAACGATTTTGCCGAGCTTGTATGCCCAATCATGAGTGTCTTTTAACGCAGTAAGAAGCGCATTCCCGATAGTCCATGCGGCAAAACCGGCGCCGATAGCAGCAACAATAGGAGCAAGTTTGCGAAGTTTTTCCTTGATTTCATCCACAGCGTTGCCGACATAGTCCTTGAACATATCGTAGCCGGACAGGTCTACATCGCCCAAGATGTTACCAGCAGATGCGCCGCTGCCAGAGCCGGAGCTTCCCTGTGTGGGGTCAATGATGTTCAGTTCATCAAAGCCCATCGTGTAGTCCTTGAGGGCTTTGGCAGCTTTCTTTGTCGAATCGGCCGTGTCATCCATTGCGTCGCCGATGCCACCAACGCTGTCAGCACTCTTGGTGAAATCAGTAAACACGACCTTTACGCCCATCAGCTTTGCCACCCATTCAACGAACTCTCGAATGAGCTGTACGGCGGCAATTAGCGGGGGAAGAATGGATTTCATAGCAGGGTAGAGCAGAGAGCCAACAGACTTCGCCAGCATATCCAACTGCGCTTTCAGAATCTTAATCTGGTTCGCGGGGCTTTGGATGGTCTGTGCAAGGTTTCCCTGCACATTGGCAGTCTGCTTCATAATGGCAATGTAACGCAAAACCGCCTTATCTGCCTGAGACAGACTAGAAACCTGCTTGTTAAAGCCCAAAGCTAGAAGCTCCTGCTGCAACCGTGCCTGAGACAGGTCAATGCCCAAACGGCGAATAGGCTCAATCTCACCAGAGATTGCGGAGGACATTGCGGTAAAGGTCTCTGCAACGTCCTTGTTCCAATAGGAACTTTCGTCATAGGCAAGCTGAGTCAGGTTCTTGGACAGAACGTATGCTTTGTCGCTGGTCAGACCAAACGAAGTACCCAAGCTCTGAATGGTAGCCATGTAAGTCATCGCTTTGGTCGGGTCAACGTCAAGCAAGCCCTGCATCTTGCTAATGAGCGTATCGGCTTCACCGCTCAAATTGCCCATAGCATTATGGAATAGGTCTGTTGCTTCATAGAAGTCGTTAAACTTCGCAACAGCGTTGCCAAGATACTCAGCGATAGCTTTTAACGAAACCAGCTTTGCCATGTTCCGCATAAAGCCGTTCATCTGATTGGACAGACTGAGATAGCTCTTACGCTGCTTTTCATTGGCTGCGGTCACGCGGTTCGCCTGTGTGACCACCTTACTCAACTGCGGAGGGAGCTTTGCAAAAGCGTTGCCAACCTTGTCAAGCTGAGATGCAAGGGGAGTAAGGGCAGTAGAAATCTTCTGACAAGAGCTTGCAAAGGAATCAAGGTCAGTTGCTTTCAGCTTGTCGGTCAGGTCAGGAACCTTCCCAATCGCATTGAAAGCGCTGCCAAGAGCTTTAAGGTTCGATGCGTCCAGAATGGACAGAGGAGCCAAAGCATTAGTGAGCTGAGTGATGCTTCCAGACATGGAGTAGAAATCCACACCGTTCAAGCCGGAGACTGCCGAAGGAATCTTCTTGATTGCATTCACGACCGTGTTGATGCTCTTTGCGCTTGCGGTCGTGTTGACGTTGGAAAGTCCATTCAGAAAGCTGGTAATTTTGTCCAGCCCGGACATTCCAGCAGATGCCTGTTTCAGCGTTGCAATAGAACTAGCCAGCTTGTCAAGGCTGTTCACAACCTTTGTGACGTTGCCCTTTGTCCGCAAATTAGAAATGGCGGTAGCGAGCTTGTCGATATTAAGCTCCGCACCGCTGGATTCCGCAGAGATTTCTACGGATAAGCTCGTAATATCAACATCAGCCATCACTACCACCATCACTTTCCATCATAGAGAACATCATTCTCTTGATTCGCTCCTGCGCCTCAACTGCGCGTTGGTATTCATACTCGTCTTTCTCCTTTTGGGTAAGGGGAATCGGTCTATCCATGTACTTGATGGGTTTAGACCCTTTCTTTCGGAACATATTGCCAACCGTAGAGGAAAGCGCAGATGCCATGTAAAAACCGTTTCTCCATGCTTCTGCATTAGCTTTGCGTTCCCGCAGCTCCTCTGCGTCACGGTAGACCTTCGCCAGCCAGACATCGCCGTGCCAGAACTGCTCGTAGGTCATACCGATGGAGATGTAATAGGCTTCTACATCATGGAACAGTTTGGAGAAGGAGAATGGCTCTCCCTCTCCATCTGCTTCCTGAGATTGTGCGGTTACACAATCTCCCACGTTGCGTTTTTTGCGGTCTTGTCCTCAGTATCAGTTGCCAGCAGAGACTTAGAAGCGTCCATGAACATCTCAAGCAGAACGCCCATCAGGTCTTCCTTATCCTCGATGTGCTGGAACATCTCGTCTACGACCTTGCGCTTGATGCCCTTGTTCCGTGCAATGAAAGCGCCGTAGAACAGAGCACGGGAGTTGGACAGCAGGTTGGTCATCTGGGTGTACTGACCAATCTGAAAACCTGCACGCTCGGTGGCTTCCACGCTGTCACGGGTGAAAGTCAGCTCATAAGTGTTCTTGCCATCGGGGGAATGAAAGTTGATAACCTTAGAAGCCATAATAAATGCTCTCCTTTATAAATAGGGGCAGAACCAAATCCGTTGTTCAGTTCTGCCCGGTTTGATTGATTCGATTTTTGCGGTTTAGCCGCCAGCAACAGTCAGGGTCTCGCTGAACTCAGGCTTCTTGGTGAAGATGCAGTTGATGGTCATTTCCACAACCTCGTCCACGCCAAAGCCGGACAGTCCAACCTGATGCATACCCTGCCAAGTGAAGCCGGAGCCGTCCTGCATCTTCAGGGCGTAGTACTTTACAGCGTTGCTCTCGGAAGTCTCATCGTAGCCAGCTTCCTTGACCTTCTTGTAGTCAGTCTTGTTGTAGTTGGCGGTAAAAGACTTGGTATCAGACTGGATAATGCCAAAGATGTTGACCTGCATGGGGTCAGACAAAGTGGTGGCATCCAGAAGGTTCGGCTCAGAGATCAGGTCGGGTACATCCTTGATGTCGCACAGCTTCGTCAGAGCGGTTGCGCTGTCGCCACAATATAGGGTGGTATTCAGACCGGAGATAGCAGTACTCATAGAATGTTTACCTCCTTATTTTCGGTAAATCATTCCGTCCTCTCCGATTGTTGCCCCATAGCTGCAATCAATCCGATAGACGGAATTGTTGTACAGCCCATTCAACGGGGCAAACGATTTTCGATAGAAATTGAGCGGTTCCAATACAGAATCCACGATGTCCACAATGGAGCGGGCTTCTGCAATGCGTCCGCTGGTTTTGTTGGAATAGACCCGCACGCGCAGGGAAATGGCAGCATACTTGCTTCGGCTGGCAGAATCACGATGAACCGGGAGATTGCTGTTTTCCTCTATCTGCACACATGGAAACTTTTTGACGTTGCTGTCATTGATTTCGCCAGTGACGAAGATACCAGGCACTTGCTTTCGCAGTTCCTTGGCAACAGCTGTAAAGATAGAATTGAAATAATCAATCAACTATTCCAAACCTCCCTCCACGTTGCTTCTACCTGAGAAGCCATTTCTTCAACAGCTCCCCACATAGCCATAGCTGGTTCGTTACCGCTGGTGTAATTCAACTGTCCCTTGCCGGGAACGGTATCCACATAGGTTCCGGCATTACCGGGGTCACCGTAGTAGTACCAACGTCTGCCAGCACCCTTGCCTTGACCATAGGAGCCATGCGCACCAACACCGGGCGGCAGTTCGCCGCCATATCCGTTGTGATGTGCACCGGTACCAAACTCGATAAAGGCGACTGACTTGCCCTCTGCAATGATGGTGCAAATGTTTCCGTTCTGCTCAACACGACAAGAGACATCGTTGCTACCGGCATATTCTGCATTTGCAAAGCGAACTTTCGCTACATCAAGCCCTTTGTCAGCCAATGACTTTGCAAACTCTTGCGCCTTTTTGTTCAGGGTGGTCTCGTACTCCCGTATCTGACGTTCCGCATCGCGAAGTCCGGCATCGCTCAACCTCACTTTAATTTTCACTTGCAGCCACCTCTTTCAGCGCATACAACGTGTCCGTAATATGCTCTGCGACCTTGACCACAGTGTAATTGAAGGGCTTTGAAACGTCCGTCTGAAACCAGACGCGCGTACCTTCATAAAGCGGTGTGTTGCGCTTTTTACTGGACGAACTGGCAACGTAGCTGTAATCCGTGAACGCTCCAAAAGGGTTTGCTTCCGCAGAACCAGTAGGGGGGCTGACATTCAGCATCAGCTTTGCGGGGTCGCTCCACGATTCGTATGCGGATTCGCCAGTCTCGTTTCCCCACTCGTCCACAACAGGCGTTTTCTCGCCAACTGGGTTTGAATACCACAGCGGGCGTTTATCCAGCGGACTACCATTAAACATCAGCCGATAACACCTACTCTCGGAACTACTTCGTTCAGCAGGGATTGCGCCACATCGGAGCTTTCCCACACACGAGTGATACCGTTATTGGTATAACTCGTCTGTCCGTTTGCGCCGATGTGGTTGTACAGTTCCGCTGCAATGCGTATCTGCAACGACTGATACTGCAAGGGTAACTCGTCCGGTTTGTTGCCGAAGGGGTAGCCCTGTGCAAATATCTTGTCTTTGGCAAAATCAAGCAGCAGGTCGAAAAGTGGGTAGTCCTCGTCCGTGATTTCACGGTCAAGTGCAGGGGCGATGTACTTCCCCAGCTTGACTGCCGCTTCGGAATACTGGTCTCCCATGCTGCTTTCCTCCTTTCGCCTTAGTAAGCCTTGATGCAGTACACAGCGTCCATGCGCTCAAAGGACGGCAGAACGATTTCAGAAGCGTAGACATTGGCATTGACCGGGTGAATGGTCAGCTCAGTGGTGATGGCAACGCCGGTGTTTACGATGGATACGGATGCACCAGACTGGCCGGACAGCAGGTCGGCTTCCTCAGGAGTAGTGCCGTACCAAGTGCTGCCCAGAGCGCCGGACGGGGCAACCACGACCATGCCATCGGGCAAGTACTTCTCGCTTGCGCTGTACTGGTCTGCCTTGAACATCTTGTCATACAGATGGATGGTCAGCCCAGTTGCAGATTCGACAATCTGCCGTGCTTCAGCGTCCAGCAGAACGGCGTTTGCCTTTGCGGTGACAGTCATAAACCGATTCTTCACCTCGTCCGCAGCAATCATGTTGCGGAAGGTGGCGGTGTTCATGTACACCTCAGTCACGACTTCACCCACGCTTGCCAGAACAGCATCCTTTGCGGCGTTCAGGTCAGCAATGGGGGTGGCGGTGGTGACGTTCCACTTGGACTTTGCGACAGAGACTTCCTTGTAGTTGGTGGACTTCCAAGTGCCATCCGGGTCGTAGTTGTAGGTGTAGTTCACGCCGTTTGCCTTGATGGTGATGCCAGGAACACCATTGGTGGGAGCCAGAAGCTGCCAGATCATACGCTCGGGTACGATACGTGCACCAGTGATAAGCTGTGCGGTGTCATCGTATAGACGGTTCATCACGTCACGAGCATAGGGGTCATTGCTGTCCAGAACACGCAGGATTTCCTGACGGTCTTTCTCGCCCAGATGGTAGCCTTCACGGAAGAACGGCATCTCGGTTTCATCGAACTTGAAGCCCTCACGGGTACGGAACGTAGCCTTTGCATCAAATGCGCTGGGCATCAGGGAAACGCCAACGCCCTTGTGGCCACGCAGCCACTTCAGGTCGAGACCGGCCTTCTTCTTTGCGGGGAACAGTGCGTCAGATGCAAAAGGCATCGCATTGGTGGGGTCGTTCGTCCAATAGGCGGCAATCGCAGCCGGGGCAAAGACTTCCTTAAGATTCAGTGCCATGTTGTTTTACCTCCTATCAAGCGTTCACGCTGATGTTGTCACGGCAGAAGATGCCAGGAACGGCGGTCTTGAGTGCCTTGATTGCGTCAGCGTCAAAGGTGAAGCTGGAACTTGCCGCTGCCTTCTTGGTGTCGATAACACCACGAATCAGCAGGGAAGCATTGGGGTTTTCTGCTGGGTCAACGTCATACAGCAGGATGCCGTCAGCGTTGATGGTCTTAGAACCGGTTTCGCCAGCAGCAACAGCTTTCTTGCCAGCCAGCGTCATGGGATAGCCAGCCTTAACCGCAGCAGTTTCGGTCACGGTAAAGGGAATGGCGGTATAGTCATTGGAAGCAAGGATGGTATCGTTGATTCCGTTGACCGTGTTTCGGGTAAACTTCATGTTTTCCTCCTTGTTAATGGAAAGCACTCATTGCGTCGCTCGATGCCTTAGAAGCATTGGCGTTCTGCTGTGCAAGGCTCTTAGCAAACGCAACACCTTCGCTGTCAGAGCCGCCCTTGCCATCCGCACCCGGAGGTGTGGGCATATCCTTCAGCAGAGAAGCCTTGTATGCGGTGTCATGGGCGGTCATAAACTCCGACTGGAACTTAAACACATTGTCCATGTCACCGTCAGCCAGTGCAGATGCAGCCTTGTTGGCAAGTTCAGCGTCATAACCCTGTGCAACAAACTTCTCACGGTAAGATGCAAGGGTCTTTTCCTTGACAAGATTCTCCTTGTCGGCAGTCAGGGCTTCAATCTGCTTCTGCATCTCTGCCAGCTTGTCAGCCTGTTCCTGTGCGGCATTCTCGTCATCGGTACGCTTTGCCTTGAGCTGCTTCTTGTACTCAGCAGCTTCGCCATTGGCTTTCGTCACGGCGTTGCGCAGCTTCTCGACCTCTGCGCTAGGGTCTGCAACCTTTTCAAGCGCAGAAATGATTTCATCGGCGGTCATGCCCTCTTTGTAGGCATCACCAAGCAACACATTGAGTTTCATATCGTTAATTTCCTCCTGCGTTTTTTTACCGTTGCTTCCCTGCAACGCTGCGAAATTTATATCCCGGCTTCCCTGCCGTGTTTATGGCAAAGGACTATTCGCCCTCTGTTTCTTTGTTGGTATCAGTAGACTGTTTGTCTGCCACGTTTCCGGCATTTGTGTTGGTAGCATCCTGTTTAGGCTGTTCCTGCGGCTTCGGCGCTTTCCCGTCCTCGCCCAGCTTGCCAGCGGCAATCAGGAAGGGCTTACTCATCTCATAAGCAGCCTGCGGGTCGGGGAACAGACCAGGCGTAGTAAACGCCAACTGCGGGTCAATGGTCTGCTGCAACATCTGCGCAAAAATCTGAACTTTGCTCTGCTGGTTATCGTACTGACGGCGTGGCAGTTTGATGTTGATGTCACTTGCCATCAGCTTAGAACCAGCCGCGTCACGCAGGATTTTGAGCATCACAGACAAGCTCTGACGTTCAGCGTACTTGAACATATTCTCGTACTGCTGTGCCCTTGCTTCGGTGTGATTCCAGCCGTTGCGGACGATAACTGCACCCACGTTGTCGGATGTTGCGCTCTCGCTGCCAGTAGCACTGGGCATTGCAGTCAGACTGCGGTACACGTTCAGCATGGAATCAAGCAAGGTCTGGCTCTGCTGCTGGTCAAGCTCATTTGCAATCTGAGAAACAGAAGCGGGCAGACCAGAAGTGGATTTCAGGCACATTGCGCCAAGTTCTTTGACTTGGTCGAGAGCATCCTTGTCCACAAGGCAGTTGGTAAACACCATGATGGACTGGATGAACTGTGCCAGACCGTCCAAACGGTTGCTTTCAAGGTCGTTGATAGCATCCAGCACAGGAATAGCCGGTTCAAACAGACCCATCCGCTCCGGGTTCAGCTTGTATTCGACCATCGGCAACATTCCGAGAGAGTGGTTCTCTGTTTTCGTAACCTTGCCGTTGTCGATTTCAAAGTACTGGTTCGGCGTATACACGCAAATCAGGTCGTTAAGGTCGTTCTGATAATTGCGTGGAATGTGCAGCACGTTGGCGATGGGCTTGTGCCCGATGCCGGAGTTGTAAATCACATATGCCATATCCGGGTCTGGAACATCCACCAGCAGGGGTGTTTCGTCCGGGTAGTTGCCGTTGTACCCCTTGTCAGGAAGAACAATGCGGTATCCCTGTCCGCACTCCAACATCCACTGCCAGAGCCGCCGATCAAGAGAATCCTTGCCCTCATACTGCAAAGCATTGGACAGGCGGGCGATTTCCTCACCGTCACCAGTTGCCGTTTCAGACCGCACATAAGAACAAGGAGTGCCGCTCATGTAGCCTGTGTAGAAGCCCACGCACTCGTTGGCGTGGTTCTCTACAATGCGGTTGGTGATTTCAGCGTGGTACTCCTTCGTGCGGTGGAGGACAGGCTGGCTACCCAAGTAGTAGTTGTGCAGAAAGCGAATCTCATTCTTGTTCAGCAGATGAATAGGCTCTGCCTTACCCATGACCACTTTCAGCACGTTTGACCGATTGATTTCCGTTTCCGGCGTTTCAATCGGTCTGCGGCCGGTCAGCGGCTCATTCAAAAAGCCGCCAACGACCATCTGATACTCAGCCATGCGTTCCTCCTTTCCGGCAAAATAAAAAGCGCAGCAAGACAAACCCGTTAAGGCCTATCTCACTGCGCTTACAACTGCGCTTCAAAAGCTATTCAGTTTTTAAACTTTGGTACGGAGATCCATGTATCTTTTGGAAGGTTGGAATCTCCAATTGTAATCCAATGGCAAAGAGGGCACAGAAGGGAGAACCTACCTTCCACTTCGCCAAGATAACGTCCGCAATCGCACGGATTGCCGTTTGCGTCCTTGTGAGGATGCCTACACCTAACTTTTGCTTTCATCTGTGCTCCTTTCGTTGGATTTCTGGAAACAGGCTGTTGAGCACAGACCTGTCAGAAGCTACTGGGAAACTGTTCGCACTTCCAGCCGTGCTATTCTTCGCCCGAAGAAAACCATTGCAGCCTTTACATTCAGTTGTCGGACAGACGTAAACGGGTCAGCTGCAATTTTGGGTGCGGGGGCTGGATTTGAACCAGCGTCCTCCAGCTTATGAGGCTGGCGAGCTACCGTGCTGCTCTACTCCGCCATAAACCCGGCTTGATTGGTTAACCGCTGCTCTTTGCAATGTCATGCCTAACCATTGCATCGAGAGCCGGGAATAGCGGTGGAGGTTTTGGAGAATAAGTCCATGCAAAGCTAGGTGGTTGGTTGTGCTGCGTAACGGAATCGAACCGTTGCTTGCCAGCCATGGGGGAGACAGGCTGGCATTCCCCTTACAATTGGAAACGCAACATATAAAGTCCGGTGAAGGTGAAAGAGTGAGAAAACCTCCACCGGTGAAAGGAGGAATATGCTTGTTGACACGCACGCGAGTAAAATGACAAAACCCCGCGTGCAAGCTATTCCTTTAAGGGAAGCTGCAAAACTTCCTGCGTACATTATAAGCCTTGTCAAGTGATGAAATCAAATAAATAGACCAAGCGAACACAATATATTGTGTTTTTAATCAAAATGGCCTCTTGACAGGCTCAATTTTACTGATCCCGTTATACAATTCATCAGCAAGCTGTGCCAGACTGTCCGGTGCATCATCGTGCGGAACTTTGCCAAGCTGTGTGAACATTGTCACCTGTTCCATGAACGCCTTGTACTCTTTCGACTGGTGTTTCTCGTCAAGGAAATAGAATCGTTTGATGTCCGGCGCATACTGGATGATTCTGGACAGCTTGCTCTGCCCACTGGGCGCACGTTGGCTGCGGACAGAGCAGTGATAGCCTTGCTGCCGAAGCTGGCTGTCTACCACATCACAATATTCGTCACCGCCGTTGTTGGCTTCGCCCCGCACCACATTGATTTTGTGCTGGATGATTTTGCCCACTACTTCCGGTCTGGTCACGGTCTTATCGCCGTTATTGAACACAAGGTCTGGGATGAACACAGCATCCCCGTACACATAAGCGATAGGACAGGCGGTAAAGTCGCCGCCGCCCCATGCAATATCCATGACCATGAGTTTGCGATCAGGTTCTCCGTCAGG
>ERZ811283.38-NODE-38-length-14888-cov-6.17616_pt1 | contig 14888 bp, 10 predicted proteins | sample MGYA00520195_ERZ811283 | MGnify/ENA primary metagenome ERZ811283 (study PRJEB31588, sample SAMN03399877) | human gut metagenome | study: EMG produced TPA metagenomics assembly of the PRJNA231909 data set (A prospective, longitudinal analysis of the...
AACCGTTTCGCAAAGTCCCTGGTCGCAGCCGCGCACGGCGAGGAGACGCCCATTGACGGATACAAGGGCAAGTACATCAACGAGATCGCCGACCGCGTGATCGCCGAGGCGGAGGCCGATGGCGTGGATGTGCTGAGCCTGCCGCGCGTCGATGGCGGCCTCGACAAGGACGGCAACCCGCTCGGCGAGGGCGATTCCGAGCAGCGCGAGGAGTTCCGCAAGCGTGCCGTGCCGATGATGTTCGACGAGATTCAGCGCTCGATGAAGGAATTCCGAGTCCGCTTCGACGTGTGGTTCCACGAGAACAACCTATACAAGGACGGAGAAGTCGACCGCGCGATTGAGGAGCTGCGCAGTCGCGGCGACATCTTCGAGAAGGATGGAGCCACCTGGTTTGAATCCACCAAGCATGGCGATGACAAGGACCGCGTCATCATCAAGTCGAACGGTGACTTCGCCTACTTCGCTGCCGACATCGCCTACTACTGGAACAAGCGTCACCGCGTTGTGGATCCGGCCGACGTGGCGATTTACATGCTCGGCGCCGACCATCATGGCTATATCGGTCGTATGATGGCCATGTGCGCCGCCTTCGGCGACGAGCCGGGCGTGAACATGCAGATTCTCATCGGCCAGCTGGTCAATGTGATGAAGAACGGCAAGCCCGTGCGCATGTCTAAGCGCGCTGGCAACGTCGTCACCATCGACGATCTGGTTGAGGCCGTTGGCGTGGATGCGGCCCGTTACTCGCTGGCCCGTACCGACTACAACACGTCGGTGGATATCGATCTGGATCTGCTGACTTCGCATTCCAATGAGAACCCGGTGTACTACGTGCAGTATGCGCACGCGCGTTCCTGCAATGTGGACCGCAACGCGGCCGCTGCGGGCATCGGTACCGAAGGCGCTGACCTGAGCCTGCTTGACACCGAGGCGGACGGCGAGGTGCTCGCCGCGCTCGCCCAGTGGCCGGCGACTTTGGCTCTGGCCGGCGACCAGCGTGCCCCGCACAAGGTGGCGCACTATCTGGAGGACCTGGCCGGTGCCTACCACAAGTGGTACAACGTCGAGCGCGTGGTTCCGATGGCGCTGACCGACCCCGAGGAGCGTCTGGATGACGCCGCTCGCGAGGCACTGCGCATCGCCAAGAACCCCGAACCGGCACGTGCCGCCGCACGCCTCAAGCTCAACGACGCCGTGCGCACGGTCATCGCCTCCGGTCTCGACCTGCTCGGCGTCACCGCCCCCGACAAGATGTGACCTAGGCTGCCCCTGGTCGCGCGTAGCGCGACTGGGGGCGGTTCTCATTCAGGTACTCTCCGACCGAGCCTCCGCCTTATGGTCGGGAAGTGGTATCACGGTGCCGGTTCTGGCACAATGGCACAGTAATAGGAAAAGCGGCAAGCCCTGAGCGAAAGAGGAGCAATGACTGGATCTGCTGTGCGTGTGGACGGAACGCAAGGTATCACCCCCATCTGGCCGGTGGCGACGGCAGTGAATGCCGAAGGCGCCCTGACGTTCCACGGGCGCACCGCTGAGTCGCTGCTTGACGAGTTCGGATCCCCGCTGTATCTGATCGACACTGACGAAGTTTCCGCCCGCGCCAGATATTTCGTGCGCGCGGCGGCCGACGCCTTCACCAACTCCACCACGCACGTGAGTTTCGCCGGTAAGGCGTTCCTCTCCAAAGAAGTCGTGCGGTTGGTGATCGATGCAGGCATGCTCGTCGACACATGCTCTATGGGAGAGATGCGCATCGCGCTCGCCGCAGGCGTCCCCGGCCGTCGTCTGGTGCTGCACGGCAACAACAAGTCCGACGCGGAAATCGAACTCGCCATCGAGCAGGGCTTTGCGAAAATCGTCGTGGACGAGCCGGGTGAGCCGGCCCGCATCGCCGCCATCGCGCGACGACTCGGCAAGCGTGCCCGCGTGATGCTGCGCGTGACCGCCGGCATTCACGCCGGTGGCCACGAATACATCTCCACCGCGCATGAGGATCAGAAGTTCGGCGTGCCGCTGCTGCCGGCCGGCGCCGATGCCGCGGCACTCAGCGTACTGGACGAACTCACGGCTGATCCAGCAGGCGTGACGCCGGCTGTTACGAACGCGCACATCGCCGAACGCGATGGTGATGCCGGTGACGGGAATGCGAAGCCCGAGCGCGAACTGCACTACGACATGAAGTACCCGTACGACCTGAGCCACGAGGAGATCCCCGAAAAGGACAAGGCGCTCGCCGCCGCGATGGAAACCGTGGCGGATGGGCCGGCACTGGCCGTGCTCAAGGATATCCTCACACGGTCCGACGAGTTGGAACTCGTCGGCATTCACTCTCATATCGGTTCCAACATCCATGACGCAGACGCCTTCATCCAGGCCGCCAAGCGCATGATGCTGCTGCGCAAGACCTTCTACGCCACCGACGCCTATACGCTGCCCGAGGTCGACTTGGGCGGCGGCTACTCCGTGGCATACACCGACGGCGAGGATTCGATGGACGTGCGCGTCGAGCTGCGTCGTCTCGCCGAAGCGGTCGGTGCCATCAACCGTGCGCTCGGTGTGCCCGCGCCGGCCATCAGCTTCGAGCCAGGACGATGGATCGTCGCCCCGGCCGGCGTGACCCTGTATCGTGTGGGCACGATCAAGCCGGTGCATCTGTCCGATGCCAAAGACAAGACCGGCAATCCCATCGATGAGCGCGTGTACGTGTCGGTGGACGGCGGCATGAGCGACAATATTCGTCCAGCGCTGTACGGCGCCGACTACACGGTCCGGCTGGCCAACCGTCGCGGGTCGGACGAGTCGATGCTGGTGCGCGTAGTCGGCATGCATTGCGAGTCCGGCGACATCATCGTGCACGAGGACAGGCTTCCGGCCGACCTCAGGCGCGGCGACATCCTCGCCGTGCCGGTGACGGGCGCATACGGCCGCACGATGGCGAGCAACTACAATCAGGCGCTGATTCCTGCCGTGGTCGCCGTGAGTGAAGCCGGCGCACATGTGATGATCCGTCGCCAGACCATTGACGACCTGCTGGATCTGGATCAGAGCTGACCGTTCAGCGCCAGCGGCAAGATATAAAAGCAAAAAGCAGTAGAACTCAAAAAAGGAGTCCTCCCCGGCTATCAGGGAGGACTCCTTATTGTTTGTTGTGGTTGTGTCTACCGAATCACTTGGTGACGATGGTGCCAATCGGAGCGCCGGTAGCCACCGCACCCTTGGCGGTGATCGACAGCTTATCGATCTTGGCCGGGTTGGTGAACACGACGATCACGTCGGTGGGCTTTCCAGCGGACTTGACCACATTCCAGTCCACGTCGACCAGCGCGTCTCCGGCGTTCACCTGCTGGCCTTCGCTGACCATCATCGTGAACGGGGATCCGGCGAGCTGTACAGTATCCACGCCGATGTGCACGAGCACTTCCACTCCGGCGGGAGTGGTGATGCCCACTGCATGCTTGGCCTGGGCGACCGTGGTAATCTTGCCGGCCACCGGGGCGACCACACGACCCGACGTGGGAACCACGGCGAATCCGTCGCCAAGGATCTTGGCGGCGAAGGTCTCGTCGGGCACTTCCGTGATCGGCTTGATGGCACCGTCCACAGGGGCGAGCACCGCGTTGTCAGCGGCTTTCACCTTGGGGGCGGGGGCAGCGGCAGCGGGGGCTGCCGTCACGCTTTTGGGGAACCACCACCGATGACGGGCTTGCCGTACAGGGCGGACAGAGCGTCAGCCACGGCCTGCACCTGCGTGCCGACGATGATCTGGACGTTCTTCTTGTCGATCACCTTGACACCGGGGACGCCGGTCTTGCGGATGGCGTCGACGTCGACCTTCGAGGAATCCACGACACCCATGCGCAGACGGGTGATGCAGTTCTCGATTTCGGTGATGTTGTCGTGACCGCCCAGAGCGGCGTACAGCTTGCCGGCGAGGTCGGCGTACTTGTCACCGGTGGACGAGGTCGCGGTGTCGAACGCTGCGGAGGAGGCATCGTCGTTATCGTCATCGCCACGGCCCGGGGTCTTCATGTTGAACTTCTTGATCATGAAGTCGAACACGAAGTAGTAGATGACCGCGAAGACGAGGCCCTGAACGATAAGCATCCACGGCATATGAGCTGCGGGAACCTTCAGCGACAGGAACCAGTCGATGAAGCCTGCGGAGAAGTTGAAGCCTGCGATCCACTGGAACGAAGCGGCGATGAACACCGAGATGGCGGTGAGCAGCGCGTGCACCACGTACAGCGGGAAGGCGGCGAACATGAAGGAGAACTCCAGCGGCTCGGTGACACCGGTGAGGAACGCGGCGAGCGCACCGGCGAGCATCAGGGATCCGGTGGCCTTCTTGTTCTCGGGCTTGGCATTCTTGTAGATCGCGAGTGCACCGGCCGGCAGGCCGAACATCATGATCGGGAAGAAGCCGGCCTGGTAGATGCCGGTGACGTACACGCCGAACGGGTGGAAGCCGCCGGTGGCGATGACCGCGCCACTGGCCGGGTCGGCGCTGCCCCAGAACTTGCCGATGTCATTGATGTTGGCAAGGTTGAACCAGAACACGTTGTTCAGTGCGTGGTGCAGACCGGTCGGGATAAGCAGACGGTTGAAGAAGGCGTAAATGCCGGCACCGACGGCGCCGAGGCCCATGATGGACTCGCCGAACCAGACCAGCGCACCGTAGACGGCCGGCCAGATGAACAGCAACAGCAGCGAGATGATGGACATGACCGCGGCGGTCAGAATCGGCACGCAACGGCGGCCGGAGAAGAACGCCAGGAAGTCCGGCAGTTTTGTCTTGCCGAACTTGTTGTATAGCGCACCTGCCACGCAGCCGACCAGGATGCCGAAGAACACGTTCTTGTTGCCGATGGCGCCAGCGGCGAATGCCGGGTGCTCGGTGTCGACCTTGGTGGCGTCGAAGCCAAGGAACATGGACGCGGAGCCCATGATCGTGGTGACGGTCAGGAAACCGACCAGTGCGGACAGTGCCGAGGCGCCGTCCTTGTCGCGAGCCATGCCGATGGCGACACCAACGGCGAACAGCAGGCCCAGATTGTCGAGGATCGCGCCGCCGGTCTTGCACAGGTAGGCAGCGACGACGTTACTGCCACCCCAACCGCTCGGGTCGATCCAATAACCGATGCCCAGGAAGAGTGCTGCAGCAGGCAGACACGCAACGGGCAGCATAAGAGCGCGACCAAGGCGCTGGATATATGCTTTCATTCCAACCTCCCTCTGAGGATACGGACGGCGCTTTCTTCCGCCAAAATTCCCGTTCACGTACCATCCCACCATTGGATCGGACGCTCGCGAGTATGTCAGCAACGCCGCTTCAATGAACAATGGTACGTGACTTTTACGATATGAGGCCCGTGTTTCGTTAAGATTATTTGCTAAATAGGCAGGAAACATGGCGGGTGTATAAGGGCTCAGCCTTACGGGAAGCTGGTGTTTCACGATTTCTCTGTTTACGGCGTTAATTTGTAAATCTACTTTACTGCGGCGTGTCGTTAGCGCTGCTACATAGTGGAAAGCCAAGGGAAACGAGGCCATTGGGAGCTGGATCCGGCCTCCGGGGCGTTGACGGGCGGCGTGTCGGATTCATTCCGTAGGATGGTACACAGTGACGCCGGCCCGGCGACCCTCTATCGGTGAGTGGCGGCCGGGCGCGCCAAACACCGCTGAAGGAAGGAAATCCGTGGCACAGCTGAATGACAACCCCATCCGCGTTGGACTGTTGGGAGCGGGAACCGTCGGATCACAGACCGCACGTCTGCTGGTGGAGCAGAAGGACGAACTCGCTGCCCGCATCGGGCGTCCGATCGAGCTGGTCGGCGTGGCCTGCCTGGATCCCGATGAGGTGGACTTCCCCTGGATCGACAAGTCTCTGCTGACGACCGACACGATGAAGGTCGCCACCAACGCCGACATCGTCGTCGAGCTGATCGGCGGCACCACAGTGGCCCGCACGTTCGTGATGGCCGCGATCGAGTCGGGAGCCTCCGTGGTCACCGCCAACAAGGCGCTGCTTGCCAAGTACGGCCCGGAAATCTACACCGCGGCCGAGGCCAAGGGCGTCGACATCTACTTCGAAGCGGCCGTTGGTGGCGCCATCCCGTTCCTGCTGCCGCTGCGCGAATCCCTGGCGGGCGACAAGGTGACCAGCATGCTGGGCATCGTCAACGGCACCACCAACTACATTCTCGACGAGATGACCACCAAGGGCCTGCAGTTTGATGACGTGCTCAAGGACGCCCAGGCCAAGGGATACGCCGAAGCCGATCCGACCGGCGACATCGAAGGCTACGATGCGGCCAACAAGGCCGCGATTATGGCCACGCTCGGCTTCCACACTAACGTGACGATCGATGACGTGAGCGTCGAGGGCATCACGAAGATCACCGCCGACGACATCGCCGCGGCCGCCGCCGAGCACAAGGTCATCAAGCTGCTCGCCGTCGTGGAGAACGGCGAGGCCGGTGTGTCGGCGCGCGTCTACCCGGCGCTGATTCCCGAATCGCACCCGCTGGCATCCGTGCACGGCTCATTCAACGCCGTGTTCGTCAAGGCCGAGGCGGCCGACGACCTCATGTTCTACGGCCGCGGCGCGGGCGGCGCTCCGACCGCTTCCGCCGTCGTCGGCGACGTGGTCACCGAAGCCCGCCACATCGCTCAAGGCTGCACCGGCCCGTCCATCCCCATGTACCACGAGCTGCCCAAGGCGCCGATCGGCGCCAGCCGCGCCGCGTTCGCCGTGCGGTTCCTCATCCACGACAAGCCGGGCGTGCTCGCCGCCATCGCCAAGGAATTTGCCGACCACGGCGTGTCGATCAACGGCGTCAATCAGGATCTCAAGCCGACGATGACCGATCCTGGTTATGACGGCGAGATCCAGCAGCTGCGCATCGTCACGCATCTGACCGACGAGGTCACGCTGCGTGAGACCGTCGAAGCCGTCCGCACGCTGGACTTCGTCACCGGAGAGCCGTCCATCCTGCGCGTGCTCGACTAGTCATACGGTTGCCTGCCCCCGCTGGCGGGAGGCTGTCGGCAAAGCCGACTGGGGTGGTTTCGCGGCGTTTCCGCGAAACCACCCTGATCTCACTATCGTTTGCTCCCCTCCCCGTCAGCGGGGGCGGAATCGCTGAATCAAGGAACCATGGAACCAATCTGTACACAGGTCAAGGTCCGCGTGCCGGCTACAAGCGCCAATCTGGGCTCCGGCTTCGACACGGTCGGCCTCGCCCTCGATTATCATGACGAACTCACCTTCACGCTCAGCCGTGACCTGTCCAATCGCGCCGCGCAAGTGCTGATCTATGGCGAGGGCGAGGACACGCTGCCGCGCGACGAGACCCATCTGGTTGTCTCCACGTTCCGCAAGGCATGCCAGACCTTCGGCCTGGGCAAGGTCGGGTTCATCCTCGAAGCGCACAACAACATCCCGCAGGCGCGCGGCATGGGGTCGTCCGCCGAAGCCATCGTGGCGGGCATCGCCGCCGCTGCCGCGTTCGCGCAGGAGGACCGGCTCAACCGCGATTCCATCTTCGAGCTGGCGGCCGCCATCGAAGGCCATCCCGACAACGTGGCGCCGGCGGTGTACGGCGGCATGACCGTCTCATGGAACTTCGACACGGCCGAAGGGGTCGGCTCGGTGCCGATCCCCGGTGGAGACCCGCTGCACGGCGGTTTCCACACGGTCAAGTACGCGGTCGATCCGGGCGTCACGGCGGCCGTGTTCGTGCCCGACTACGAACTGTCCACCGAGAAGGCGCGCGAGGCGCTGCCCGGCGAGGTCGCCTATCGCGACGCGGTGTTTAACGTGTCGCGCGTGGCGCTGATGGCCGCGGCGATGAACCCGCGCGCGCTCGCGTCCGGCGAAGAGCCGAACGCGCTGCTGTACGCTGCCACGCAGGATCGCCTGCACCAGCCGTATCGCAAGGGGCTCATGCAGCCGTCATGGGACCTGATTCAGGCATTCCGTTCCCGTGGTTTCGCCGCCATGGTGTCCGGCGCCGGCCCGTGCGTGCTGGTGCTGCATCACGGCGACGCCGTGGCGGACATCGATGAGGTCGCGGCGGAACAGCTGGCTTCCGGCCATTGGAAGGTGCTGCACCTGCCCATCGACACGGTCGGCGTGCAGGTCGAGCGTAAGTAGGAATACCGCACGTGCCTCCTCGCCCGCTCTTCGGGCCGGAGATGAGGGGAGCGCGAAGTTGCCGGTTGGGTGATGCGGCAGCTGGTGCGGCGGCAAAAGAAAGGTGACGATCATGTCCATTCCGATGATTCTGGCGTCGAAGTCCCAGCCGCGCCGGGATGTGCTGTATGCGGCCGGCATCTGCCCGACCGTCCGCGTGTCCCATGTCGATGAGCCGGCTGCGCTGGAAAAGGCCGCCGCCGAGCGCGGCGTCACCGTTGACCAGCTGAACGTCGAACAGCGCGTGATGATTTTGGCCGAGGCCAAAGCGCAGGCCGTGCATCAGGCGTACCGCGATGTCGCCGACGCGGCCGCGAGCGCGACGGGCGAGCGCGTGATCGCGTACCCGTTGCAGGCCGCGGAGCTTCGCGGCGAGATGAACGTCGCGGACATACCTCGCCAGAGTGGCGCTCCGCTTGACTATTCGAAGGCGCCGATCGCGATGACCCGTGACTTCTCCGGCGTGGACATGCCGACCGTCACCGAGCCGATATCCAATGTGATTGCCATGCAGCCGGGGCTCACTCGGGCGAGCGGCGGCCCGCTGATCGTCGGCTGTGATTCGATGTTCCTGCTTGACGGCGAATGCTACGGCAAACCGCACAGCGTCGAGGTGGCGCGTGAGCGACTGCGCCGCATGAGCGGCGCCACCGGCGAGCTGTGGACCGGGCACTGCGTGATCGACTTCGCGTCCGGGCGCGTCGAGCGCGGCGCGAGTCATGCCGTCGTGCGGTTCGGCGAGTTCAGCGACCGCGACATCGAACGATACATCGCCACCGGCGAGCCGCTGGAAGTTGCGGGATCGTTTACGCTGGAAGGTTTTGGCGGCGCGTTCATCGACGGCATCGACGGCGACCCGCACGGCATCATCGGCATCAGTCTGCCGCTGCTTCGCCGACTCGTCGGCAAGCTCGGCGTGGACTGGACCGACCTGTGGAACGTGGCCCGCGGGGAATCGGCGCCCGAAGACAAGACCGGAGGCAGCGGAGTCGTGCCGCCCAAGGAGAACGTGCATCAGCCCGGCGACGGCTGGATCGACTGCGCATGCGGGCGCAAGCACTGGGGATTGAACGGTGCCTCCGGCGTGCTGCTCGCGCGGCGTGACCCCAAGAGCGGCGAAGTGACCAGCGTGGTGATGCAGCATCGCGCCGCGTGGAGCGCGGAAGGCGGCACATGGGGCATTCCCGGCGGCGCGACGGCCGACGGTGAAAGCCCGATCGAGGGTGCGCTGCGCGAGAGCTACGAGGAGTCGAACATCACGCCCGAAGACATCGAGGTGGTCGGGTCCTACCGTGAGGATCACGGGCCATGGGCGTACACCACGGTCTTCGCGTTCGAGAAGCCCGGTCACCGGGTCGTGCCGCGGGCGAACGATGACGAGAGCATGGAAATCGAATGGGTGCCGATCGACGAAGTGCCCGACCGCAAGCTCTTGACCGCGATGCGCACAGACTGGCCACGCTTCGCCGAGCGCCTGCACGCGCTGGCCGCTGCCGCACGGTGTTCGTGACAGTTACTGCAGTTGCGCCAAACGCTGGTAGATGTCGGATGGAAGGTGGCGGTTTCCGAATCCTTTGACGCGAATTCCCGTGTCGAGGGGCATATACACGATGCGCATGCCGGCGCGCGACTGTTGGCCTCGTCGATGTTGGAAGTGGAAGGAACGCCACCCGCTGAAACCGTACTTGAGAGGGCTTCCTTCCACGTTGCCCTCCACGAGCTGTGTCAGGGCTCGGTGAACTCTGGCCACCGCCATCTTGAATTCGCCTTCGTCGGGCCAGACATATGCCAGAAGAATCACATCATCCGCAAGTGCATCCGGATCCATATACAGACCGCGGACGGACGAGATGATGGCAATGGCTTGCTCCAATAATGCGTAGTCGGCGGCCATCAGCGACCGCCATCAAGGAACGCGTGAATCTTCTCCTTGCGCCGCTTCAGGCTTTCCTGCGCCGACTGTGACAGTTCGGAGCCGGTCTCCCATTGTTCCTTATCGCCTCGGGCGGTGAACATCTGCTGTATGGTGAGACGTTCGACCTCGGATTCCAGCGCATTGATGACATCCAGCATCTCGTTGAGAGAGTCCACGGACACCAGATAGCCGGTTGTGTCGGCGCGGTCGACGATTTCCAGCAATCCCCGCTGCTCCAGCGCCTTTCGCCATGCGTTCGAACGGGACAACTCGGTCAACCCGATGCGAGAGCCCGGCGTGGAGATCTCTCGTAACGCCTCCGCACGTTCCTTGATGTCCATGTAAGTCACCACCTTAATCACAACAAAATATGCATTATATTACGCATAGTACTACATGATATAATGCAATATATATTCACGACTGCCGAGCCGTACCGCAGACGAGCGGCTGGGGGCCTTAGTCTCGCTTCGCGACAGACCTTCGGGCCCTGCAATCACGGACGCCCTGTGGGCGCTCAGGGTAGTGCCACCACTCTCTTCCCCTAATCCTTCCGGATGAGGGGAGAACCGGTTCGCCGCAAGGCTCATACCGCCGCCCGATGGCCGGTCGCGTGCCGCCTGCGTAATCTCGGAGGCATGAACACAGCAACATCGCAATCTCAGTCCCGCGCCCGGTCTCAGTCGTGGACACCGGTGATCGAGGCCCGTGACCTGGTCATGGACTACACCGCAGGCATGGCCCGTGTGCAGGCGGACCACAGTGTCACCGGCGTGATGCCGCGAGGCGCCGGAACCGGCGGCCCCCATCCGTATGCGGCCGGCGAAACCGGCTACGCCATGCCCGCCGTGCATACGCTAGCGCTCAATCACGTGAACTTCGACTTGGCCCCCGGCGAGACGGTCGCCGTGATGGGACCGTCCGGTTCCGGCAAGTCGACGCTGCTGCACGCGCTCGCCGGCATCATCCGCCCGACGTCGGGCACGGTGACCTTCCAAGGCGCGAATCTGACCGCGATGAGCGACGCGGACCGGACCAAACTGCGCCGCGGTGCGTTCGGTTTCGTGTTCCAATCCGGACAGCTGTTGCCCGAGTTGCCGGCGGTGGAGAACATCGCGTTGCCGATGATGCTGGACGGCGCCGACTACCGTTCCGCCACCGATGCGGCGATGCTGTGGCTGGAACGGCTGGGTTTGCGGCAGCTGGCCTCGCAGCGGCCCGGCGAGATGAGTGGCGGGCAGATGCAGCGCATCGCCATCGCCCGCGCGCTTGCCGTACAGCCGGCGGTCGTCTTCGCCGACGAGCCGACCGGCGCGCTCGACCAGGCCACCGGCCGCGAGGTCATGAGCATTCTCATGGAAGCCGCGCGTGATAATGGCGCTGCCGTGGTGATCGTCACTCATGATCCCAACGTCGCCGGCTTCTGCGGACGCACGATGACGATGCAGGACGGCCGCCTCAGCCAGACGGTCGACGCCGGCCTTGCCCCCGCTGGCGGGGTTCGGCATCCGCAGGCTGACTGGGGGCGGCCCGAGAGCGCTGAACCACCCTCAGTCTCGCTGCACCCGGCAGTTCCCGCAGGAGGCGCCCAATGAGCACGTTCGCACTATGGCGGCTGTTCCACCGCCCAGGCCGGCGCGGCGGCTCCGGCCACACATCGGCGTTGGCCATCGTCGCGTTCGCGGCGGCGACGGCCATGTTCCTGACCGTGCTGGGCGGCGTGCACGGGTTCATCTGGCGCGCGTCCGCCGACCATACGCTGAAATGCCTGATTGACAGGTCGACCTGCGCGCCGGGCACATGGGCGGTGTGGGCCGGACGGCTCAAGGACCAGCACGACTGGGCGCAATACGCCAGTACGTACGTGATGCTGGCGGCCTTCGCCTGCATACTGCTGATCGTGCCTTTCGTGGCGCTCGCCGGCTCGGCGGCGCGATTGGCGGCATCGCGGCGGGACGCGCGATTGGCGGCACTGCGCCTCGCGGGCGCCACCACCAGTCAGGTGACCAGACTGACCGCGTTGGATGCCGCCGGACAGGCGCTCATCGGCGCGTTGATCGGCATCGTCGGCTATTTCGCGATCATGCCGCTGATCATGCTGCTGAATTTCCAGGATCAGAGGTTCACGTTCGAGCAGTTGTGGGTAGGATCCCTGTCGCTGATCGTCGTGCTGGTGGTGGTCACGGTCCTGGCGCTGATCTCCGCATTGCTGACGCTGCGTCGGGTCGCCATCACCCCGCTGGGCGTCACCGCTCGGACCGCCCAGCCGCTGCCCACGAAGTGGCGCGTAATCGTGTTCCTGGTCGTGCTGGTGGCCGCGATCGTGCTGTTCAAGAACCCGCAGGGCCTGCTGCATTACGGTGAGGTGACGATGTATGCGGTGATTATCGGGTTCATCGCGCTGTGCTTCGCTCTAGTGAACCTGATCGGCTCATGGGTGGTGACCGCACGGGCGAGGTTGCGGTCCCGCCGCCCTAAGGACGCCGCCACGATGATCGCGATGCGGCGCATCCTCGACAATCCCAAGCGGGCATGGCGCAATGTGTCGGGCATCGCGCTGGCGGTGTTCATCGCTGGCATCACCTCGATCTGCGGGTTCATCGGCGCATCGTCGACCGCGCCTGTCGAAGGCGTACCCGAACCGGGACTGGCTTTCATCCGCGACATCGGCACCGGAGGGTTGCTGACGCTCGGATTCGCGGCCGTGCTGGCGGCCGTCAGCTCCGGAGTGATGCAGGCGGGCAGCGTCTACGACCAGGTTTCCGAATACCGCATGCTGGTGTTGGAGGGGACGGACGTGAAAACGTTGAACCGTGCGCGTTTCATCGAGGTGCTGACCCCGCTCAACACGGTGGTGGCCGTTGCCGGCGGCTGCTCGATGCTGCTGATGTTCCCGCTGTTCGCCGCATCCATGACCAAGCCCGCCACGCTGCTCAGCTTCTTCGGCGGCATAGCGTTGTGTTACGCGCTGGTCTCCGTCGGCGCATTCGCCTCGAACCGTGTCGCCGCCAGCCTGAATCTCACCGACTGGCGTGCCGACGACTGATCGCACGCTCTCAAAACTCGCAGATAGGGGGCCTTTCTCGTTAAAAGGCCCCCTATCTGCGAGTTCTGAGAGCGTCAACTCAGCAGAGCGGCGATAACCGCGATGAATATGGGGCTCGTCATCGTGCTCATCAGGATGCCGTCGCGTGCGAACGTAAGTCCAACGTTGTACCGGGCGGCGTAATTGTAGACGTTCTGGCCGGTCGGCAGCGCCGCCAGCACCACGCAGGCGTACAGCGTCGCGCCGCGGAATCCCATGACGAAATAGGAGAGCAGGAAGGCGATGATCGGCATCACGATGTTCTTCAGTACGGCTACGGTGAAGATCGCCGGGCGGTCGCCCTTCTGCTGCAGCGGCTTGGTGCCGTGCAGCGACATGCCGAACGCCATCAGGATCATCGGAACCGCGGAGTCCCCGATCATGTCAATCGGGTCGAAGATGAAGTTCGGTACGGGGAACCAGCCGATCTTCGCGTCGATCGCCGAAACCAGGATGCCGCCCAGGGAGCCGATCAGCAGCGGCTGATGCAGCGGCTGCTTCAGGATTTCCTTGACCGATACCTTGCCCTTGGTGGTCACGTCGAGCACCGTCAGGCCGACCGGCGTGAAGATCGCCTGCTGCATGACCAGGATCGGTGCCACCAGGGCTCCGTTGCCGAGGATGTACGTGGCTATGGGCAGGCCGATGTTGTTCGAGTTCAGATACAGTGAGTTCAGCGCGCCGACGGTCGCGTCTGCCGGCCCCAAGTGGAAGAACAGCTTGTTCAGCATCAGGAACAGCGCGCCGACGAGTACAGCGGAGAAGAACGCCACGATGATCGACGAATGGAAGATCTCGAAGATCGGCTCTTTCGACAGAATTGCGAACATCAGACACGGGCTGGACACGAAGAAGCTGAAACGGTTGAGCACCATCTGGGCGCTCGGCCCGCCTATGCGCATTCGAGCGGCCACATATCCGACTCCGATTACGATGCCGATGACGCAGAAGCCTTCCATCGCGTTTAATAGACCCGGCATATTCCCATCCCTTTTCCGTTTGCTGGCATACCCCATACTGCCATACGCATGTGTTTCGCGAGGTTCTGTCTCATAACGCAGGCGAAACCCGTCTCGCGAGCCACGGTAGCACGGCATGCTGCGCGTCGCGCGCTTGTTCTCGCCGCCGACGGGGAGTTCGTCCGTCTCATTCCGTCCCGGCAACGGGCTCCAACGGGACGTGCTGCCGTTAGGATGGTCAGCATGACTACGACAACGACGATGGCAGCGGCCGGTGCTGACCCGCGCTCGGCGATCGCGCCGATCACCTGCGACACGACCGGCACGCGCGAGAAGGCGCTCGCCTCACTGCTCGAACAGATCATGGACTCGTATTCCGTCAGCGATGACGAGAAGCCGCTGGCCGACGCCGTAGAGGCGTTCCTGCGGTCGAAGCCGCACCTGACGGTGCACAGGCACAGCGACACGGTGGTCGCGTCCACGTCGCTCGGCAGGCCTCGGCGCGTGGTGCTCGCCGGGCACCTTGACACGGTTCCGGTGATCGACAACTTCCCGCCGCGCTGGCTGGCGCCAGGCGACCCGCTGATCCGGGAGGACGTCGCCGCGGCGCACCCTGGCGAGCGGGTGATGTGGGGCCGCGGCGCGACCGACATGAAGGCATCCGACGCGGTGTTCCTGTACCTCGCCGCCACGCTGGTCGACCCGCAATATGACCTGACGTACGTGAGATCG
>ERZ811283.46-NODE-46-length-14121-cov-5.4791_pt1 | contig 14121 bp, 14 predicted proteins | sample MGYA00520195_ERZ811283 | MGnify/ENA primary metagenome ERZ811283 (study PRJEB31588, sample SAMN03399877) | human gut metagenome | study: EMG produced TPA metagenomics assembly of the PRJNA231909 data set (A prospective, longitudinal analysis of the...
TCTTCCGATCTTGCAGCTTGCAGCTGCTGCCGGGGCGGCTTTTTTGTGGGAAAGCATTTACAAAAGTTTTCGCAGCCGCTCCAGCTCTTCTGCGGTATCTGCATCTTCCAGCTCTTCCTGCCGTGCCGCATATACCGCCCGCACAGACTCCGGATGCCGGCGGATGACCACGCCGCCGCCCTCGCCCTCGGGCAGGGAGCACAGGGCGCCGAAATAACTGCTTCCGAACAGAACGGGACTTCCCAGCCGCTCCGTGCCGTCCTCGGCACGAAAGCCCAGCCGGAGGATGGCCCGTTCTTTTTCGTCCAGCGCTGAGAGATCGCGCACCATCGCCTCGAGGCTTTCTTTCCGCAAGAGCGGCTGATCCCCGGGCAGGAAGATGCACCCCGCAAGGCCGGGCAGCTCCGAAAGCAGCGCTTCGAGGCCGAGCCGCACCGTGTCGTTCCGGCCCGGCAGGCTGTGAAGGATGGTTCTCACGCCCGCCTTACAAGCGAGTTCAGCCACTTCCGGCGAGCGGGTCACCACCACCCGGGCCGCGAGGGCGGGCGTCTCTGCTGCGTCCAGCGCCCGGACGATGAGGGGCGCGCCGCCGAAGTCGGCCAGCAGCTTATTGGAGCCGAACCGCACCGCCCGCCCCGACGCCATGATGACGCAGCCCACCGCCGTGTTTTCCGTGTGCTCCATCCCGCAGACCTCCCGAAATTTCCGTTGTCGTTCGTTGCCGAATTGATGCTTTCTGACGATAGTATTATAGCGGATTTTGTGATAAAATAAAAGAAAAAGGTCACAGGAAAAAGAGAGGATACTGCATATGATGACCATTCGGGAATACAAGCGGGCTGAAAGCCTCGAGGAGGCTTGGCGGCTCAACCAGAAGCGCCCCAACCGTGTCCTCGGCGGCATGATATGGCTCAAGATGGAGAATATCAATGTCGGCACGGCCATCGACCTGTCGGGCCTCGGCCTCGACACCATCGAGGAGACGGACGATGGCTTTTCCATCGGAGCGATGGTGACGCTGCGCCAGCTCGAGCTGCACCCCGGCCTCGCCACCTATACGGACGGTGCCGTGCGGGAGTCGGTGCGCCACATCGTGGGCGTCCAGCTGCGCAACCTCGCCACCGTGGGCGGCAGCATTTACAGCCGCTTCGGTTTCTCCGACGTGTTCACCATGTTCCTCGCGTTGAACGCTTCCGTAGAGCTTTATAAGGGCGGCGTCGTGCCGCTTGCTGAGTACGCCCAGCGCCCCTACGACCGGGACATCCTCGTGGGTGTCCTCGTGCCGAAGGAAAACGCCCGCTTTGTCTACCAGTCGGTGCGCAACAGCCAGACGGACTTCCCGGTGCTGACCTGCGCCGCCGCAAAATTGGCGGACGGCAGCATCCGCACCGCCATCGGTGCGCGTCCGGGCAAGGCTGTGCTCTACACCGCCGCGCCTGAGGCGGGGGAGACCGCCGAGGAATTTGCCGCCCGCTTTGCCGCCGAGGTAAAGGCCGGCATCAAGACCGAAAGCAATCTTCGCGGTAGCGCCGAATACCGCCGCCATCTGGCCGGCGTGCTGACGAAACGCGCCGTCTGTCGTCTGGAAGGCTGAGGAGGACACCATGCAGATAACACTTACATTGAACGATAAAAAGCTTACCGCCGACGTGGCCCCCGACACTCTGCTCATCGACTTCGTGCGCAGCCACGGCTGCCTGAGCGTTAAGCGGGGCTGTGAGACGTCCAACTGCGGCCTCTGCACGGTCTTCCTCGACGACAAGCCGGTGCTGTCCTGCTCCGTTCTCGCGGCCCGCGCGGATGGCCATAAAGTGACCACGCTGGAGGGTCTGCAGGACGAAGCCGCCGAGTTCGGGGCTTTCATCGCGGATCAGGGCGCAGAGCAGTGCGGCTTCTGCAACCCGGGCTTCATCATGAACGCCCTCGCCCTCTTCCGGGAAAAGGAGTACCCTGCCGACGAGGAAATAAAAGAGTATCTTTCCGGCAATCTCTGCCGCTGCTCCGGTTATGAGGGTCAGCTGCGGGGCATCCAGAACTTCCTCGCGTGGAAAAAGGCGAAAAAGGAGGCGGCAGAATGAACACAGTCAACAAACCCTTCCGCAAGAAGGATGCCATGCAGCTGGTGACGGGCCAGCCCGTCTATATGGACGACCTCGTCCCCGCCGACTGCCTCATCGTGAAGCTCCTGCGCTCTCCCCACGCCAACGCCATCGTGAAGAGCATCAACACCGCTGTGGCGAAGAAGGTGCCGGGCATTGAGGCCATCTTCACCTGGGAGGACGTGCCGCAGGATGCCCGCCGTTACACCCAGGCCGGTCAGACTTACCCCGAGGCCAGCCCCTATGACCGCCTTCTCATCGACCGCCACGTCCGCTTTGTGGGCGACGTGGTGGCCATCGTGGCAGGCAAAGACGATGAATGCGTCGATAAGGCGCTGAAAATGATAAAGGTCGAGTATGAGGTGCTGGAACCTGTGCTGGACTACCACACCGCAAAGGATAACCCCATCCTCGTCCATCCGGAACACAACTGGGAGAGCCTCTGCCCTGTGGGGGGCGACAACAAGCGCAACCTCTGCGCCCACGACGAGTGCGGCAGCGGCGACATCGACGCCGTGCTGGCCGACTGCGATGTGGTCATCGACCATGTCTACCATACCAAAGCCTGCCAGCAGGCCATGATGGAGACCTTCCGCACCTATTGCAGCATCGACCTCTATGGCCGGCTGAACGTCCTGAGCTCGACACAGATCGTCTTCCACGCCCGCCGCATCATTGCAAACGCGCTCCACATCCCGAAGTCCATGGTTCGTGTGACGAAGCCCCGCATCGGCGGCGGCTTCGGCGCGAAGCAGACAGCTGTCTGCGAGGTCTACCCGGCCTTCGTGACCTGGAAGACCAGGAAGCCCTCGAAGCTCATCTTCACCCGGGAGGAGAGCCAGACCGCCTCCACGCCCCGCCATGAGATGGAGATCCATCTTCGCCTCGGCGCCAACAAGGACGGCCGCATCCGGGGCCTCGACCTCTACACCCTCTCCAACACCGGCGCTTATGGCGAGCACGGCCCCACGACGGTGGGACTTTCGGGACATAAATCCATCCCGCTCTATAGCAGCGCTGAGGCTTTCCGCTTTACCTATGATGTGGTCTATACCAACCATATGTCGGCGGGCGCATACCGCGGCTACGGCGCGACTCAGGGCCTGTTTGCGGTGGAATCCGCCGTCAACGAGCTGGCCGCGAAGCTCCATATGGACCCCTTCAAGATCCGAGAAATGAACATCGTCCACGAGGGTGACGTCATGCCCGCCTACTACGGCGCGGTGAACACCAGCTGCACCCTCGACCGCTGCCTTGCAAAGGTCCACGAGATGATAAACTGGGACGAAAAGTACCCCCGCCGCGACATGGGCAGCGGGAAGATCCGTGCCGTCGGCATGGGCATGGCGATGCAGGGCTCCGGCATCTCGGGCATGGACGTGGGCAGCGCGACCCTGAAAGTCAACGACGAGGGCTTCTACACCCTGCTCATCGGTGCCGCTGATATGGGTACCGGCTGCGACACCACGCTGGCCCAAATTGCTGCCGAGGTGATGGAATGTGACCTCGACGATATCACGGTCTTCGGTGCGGACACTGACACCTCGCCCTACGACTCCGGCTCCTACGCGTCCAGCACCACCTACATCACCGGCAAAGCCGTCGAGAAGTGCGCGCTGAAGCTGCGGAGCCAGATCTGCAAGCTGGGCGCTCAGCTGCTGGATTGCAGCGAAAATGACGTGGAATTTGACGGTAAAACGGTATTTATATCGGCTGACCCGTCTGAATCTGTCTCGCTGGGTGATATTGCCACGGCCTCCATGTTCGGCCACGACATCCCGCTGGAAGTCACCGAGACCCATATGTCGCCCCTGTCGCCTCCGCCCTACATGGTGGGCGCGGCCGAGGTGGAGGTGGACACCGAGACCGGCGAAGTAAAGCTGCTGGAATTTGACGCCTGCGTGGACTGCGGCACCCCCATCAACCCGAACCTCACCCGGGTGCAGGCCGAGGGCGGCATTCTGCAGGGCATCGGCATGACCCTCACCGAGAACGTCACCTACGACCAGCGCGGCTGGCCTATGGAGAATTCGCTCATGCAGTATAAGATCCCCACCCGCGTGGACGTGGGCAGGGTCCGGGTCGAGTTCGAGAACAGCTATGAGCCCAACGGCCCGTTTGGTGCGAAATCCATCGGCGAAGTGGTCATCAACACGCCGCTTCCCGCCATCTCGGACGCCATCTGCAACGCCATCGGCACCCGCTTCTACGAGCTGCCCATCACGCCCGAAAAAATCGCAATGGCAGTGGCCGAAAAAGAGGATGCGGTCGGATGACCGGCCTCGAGGCTCTGCCATTCCTTGGAGAAACTGGACACGTTATTTCTCTGGTGGGCGGCGGCGGAAAGACAACATTGCTCTATGCGCTGGCCCGCCGTTATTCGGCGCAGGGACAGCGGGTGCTCGTCTCCACCACGACCCACATCCGGCGTCCGAGCGCGAACTACGCCCCCGATGAGGCGGCGCGGGACGCCCTCTGGCAGGCAGGCACCTACGCCGTGGCGGGGGTGCCTGCCGAAGGCGGGAAGCTGACCATGCCGCCCCATCTGGCCGACTGGATGGCCGAGGCCGACACGGTTTTGCTTGAGGCTGACGGCGCGAAGCGCCATCCCTGCAAGGCCCCGGCTGCTCATGAGCCGATGCTCCTGCGGTCAAGCGACATCGTGCTGGCGGCAGCCGGGCTGTCGGCGGTGGAAAAACCACTGCAAGATGTCTGCTTCCGCCTCGAAGCGGCCTGCACCCTGCTGGCCGTGCCGCCCGAGACGCCCCTGACGCCCGCTCTGCTGGCAAAGCTGCTGGCAGACGATGCGGGCGGGAGAAAAAGCGTCGGCACGCGGAAATTCTACGCCGTCCTCAGCCAGGCCGACGACGATGCCCGCCGTGCGGCAGGGGAACAGACACTTGCCATCCTGAAAGAAACTTACGATGTGACAGGATATTTGACACACTTCGAGGAAGGGGAGAGAGCCTGATGGCAAAAGAGGACAAAATCGTCTTCTGCACAGGCGGCGGCTGTACCGCCAAGCTCGGCGCGGGAGTGCTGAGCCATATTCTGGAAAAGCTGCCCCGGGGTGAGAAAGACCCCGACCTTCTCGTGGGCTACGACAGCCGGGACGACGCGGCCGTCTACCGCATCACCGACGACATCGCGCTGGTGCAGACGGTGGACTTCTTCCCGCCGATGGTGGATGACCCCTACACCTTCGGCCAGATCGCGGCGGCAAACGCCCTCAGCGACGTTTACGCCATGGGCGGCGAGGTAAAGACTGCACTGAACCTCGTCTGCTTCCCCGAGAGCATGGATCTGAACATCCTCGGTGAGATCCTGCGCGGCGGCGCCGAAAAAGTGGCCGAGGCGGGGGGCATCCTCGCGGGAGGCCACTCCATCGCCGACACCGGCGTGAAGTACGGCCTGTCCGTCACTGGTCTCGTGGACCCCCGCCGCCTCACGGCCAATGATACGGGAAAGCCCGGCGACAAGCTCATCCTCACCAAGGCGCTGGGGGTGGGCCTCATCTGCACGGCCAACCGCGTGGGCGAAGCTGCCCCCGGCGCCATGGACGCCGCCGTGGCCTCCATGACGACCCTGAACAGGTCTGCCGCCGAGATAAGCCGAAGCTATGATGTTCACGCGGCCACGGATGTGACCGGGTTCAGCTTTCTCGGCCACCTCCACGAGATGATGGGCGGGCGGCTGTCCTGCCGCATCGACGGCAGCGCTGTGCCGGTCCTGCCGGGTGCGTGGCAGGCCGCTGACGACTGCCTTTATACCGCCGCCGGTCAGCGCAACCGCAACCACACCGGGCCTTTCGTCCGGTTCGAAAATGTGCCGTTTGCCATGCAGGAAATTTTGTTCGACCCCCAGACCTCGGGCGGACTGCTGCTTGCCGTGGCTCCGGAAGAGGCTGAAAGCCTCCGGGACGAGCTGCAAAAAGCCGGCCTCCCCGCACAAATCGTGGGAGAAATCACAGAGAAGCGGGACGCCGAAATCGTTGTGTCCTATCCTGAATAAAACATACGATAGAGAGGGAAAACTATGCGGAAAGTTGATGCCAGAGGGGACGCCTGCCCGCTGCCTGTAGTAAAGGCAAAGAAAGCGATTGCTGAACTGAATGGCGCAGGCGAGGTCGAAGTGCTCGTGGACAACGAGATCGCCGTCCAGAACCTCACCAAAATGGCCCGGCAGAAGGGCTGCCGGTCTGTAGCCGAAAAGCTGGCCGAGCGGGAATACCGCGTCCTGTTCACCGTGGGTGAGCCTGCGGCAGAAGAAGAGGAAGCTCCGGCCTGCGCCCCTGACGCCCGTACCGATACGGTGGTGGCCATCGCGTCCGACAAGATGGGCGAGGGTGCTGAGGAGCTGGGCAAGACCCTGCTGAAGGCTTTCGTCTTCTCGCTGACCCAGCAGGACAAGCTGCCGAAAACCATCCTCCTCTATAACGGCGGTGCGCACCTCACCTGCGAAGGTTCGCCCATGCTGGACGACCTCAAGGCGCTGGAGGCTGAGGGCGTCGAGATCCTCACCTGCGGCACCTGCCTGAACTTCTACGGCCTGACCGAGAAGCTGGCCGTGGGCGGCGTGACGAATATGTACGTCATCGCCGAGAAGATGCTGAACGCCGGGAACGTGGTCAAGCCGTGATCTACCTCGACAACGCCGCCACCACCCTGCAAAAGCCGTCCTGCGTGGGCCGGGCCATGTTGGATGCGCTGGAACATGGGGGCAATCCGGGCCGCGGGGCGCATGAGCCGACCCTTCACGCGGCCCGTATCGTCTACCATGCCCGTGAGACACTTGCAACACTTCTCCATGCAGAAAGCCCGGACTGCATTGCTTTCACGGCCAACGTGACTCAGGCGCTCAACACAGCGCTCTGCGGCCTCGTCCGCCCCGGCGACCATGTTATCACGACGGTCTGCGAGCACAACTCGGTGCTGCGGCCGCTCTATCGCCTGCGGGAGCAGGGGGCAGAAGTGAGTTTTGTGGAGGTGGACGACACCGGGCGGCTGCGGTATGAGCAGTTCGAAAAATTTCTCCGCCCCAATACCCGTCTTGTCGTGGTGACGCATGCTTCCAACGTCACAGGCGATCTTACGGACCTTGCGTTCGTCTCCGCTTTTGCGAAAAAGCACGGTCTTACGCTGGTCGTGGACGCGGCCCAGACTGCGGGCGCATGGCCCATCGACGTGCAGGCGCTGGGGGTGGATGTTCTCTGTTTCACCGGACACAAGGCACTGCTGGGTCCGCAGGGGACCGGCGGGCTGTATGTCCGCCTCGGGCTGACCATGGCCCCCCTTGTGGTGGGTGGCAGCGGCATCCACAGCTTCGATGAAACACACCCCTCTCAGATGCCCACAGCGCTGGAGGCGGGGACGCTGAATGTTCCCGGCCTCGCGGGCCTCGGGGCAGGCGTGGAGTGGATACTTTCGCAGGGCGTCGAAGCTCTGCATGAAAAAGAAATGGCTCTGACACGTCTGTTTTATGAGAAGATCGTCCATGCTCCCGGTGTGAAAATTTACGGCAGCTTCGACGAAACAGACCGCGCGCCCATCGTCTCCCTGAACTTCGGGGATGAGGACGCCGCCCGTGCCGCCGACATCCTCTGGGAGGACTACGGCATCTGTGTCCGGGCGGGCGCTCATTGTGCGCCCCTCATCCACAAAGCCCTCGGCACCGTGGAGCAGGGGATGGTGCGGTTCAGCTTCTCCCACCAGAACACAGAGGCCGAGGTGCTCAGAGCCGCCGAGGCGGTCTGTGAGCTGGCCGAGGAGGGCTGATATGCGCCGCAAAAGACAATACATCGTTCTTTCGTTTGCCTCTACGGCCCGCGCGATGGGCTGGGAGAAAGAGTGCGCCGCCCGGGGGATCCCGGGGCGGCTCATCCCGCTGCCCAGTGAGATCACGGCAGGCTGCGGCCTCGGCTGGCGGATGCTGCCCGAGGACTGGCAGGCGTGGCAGTCTCAGCTGAACGATGCGGGCTGCGATGCTGCCACACCGGTGGAGCAATAAACCATAATGGAGAAATTCTATGTCGATTCGTGAGTTTTTGGACGCTTTGCGCAGCACACAGGGGCAGCATGCGCTGGCCGCCGTACTGGAAGGGCCGGAAAGCGGAGAGCGGCTTCTTCTTTGTGAAGGCGTACCCGTCTGGCCCGCAAGACCGGAGGGGCTGCTGGCCCGGAATCTCCCGGCGCTGGCCGGGTGTGGTGCAAGCGGCATCCTGACTCTGGAAAATAAGCGGATCTTTGTCGAGAAATTCGGAGGCGCGCCCCGGCTCGTCATCTGCGGCGGAGGCCATGTGGCCGAGTCCGTCGTCCGGCTGGCCGTGATGCTGGGCCTGCCCGTCACCGGTCTCGAGGAGCGGCCGGAGTACGCTGATGCCCTTCGCCGTGCCGGGGCCGAAAAGGTCCTCTGCGGTCCTTATGCCGAAAATCTCACCCAGGTGGAGGGCAGTGCGGAGACCTGCTTTGTTGTCGCCACCCGCGCCCACTCCTTCGACGTGGAATGCCTTATCGAAATATACAAGAAACGATTTGCCTACGTTGGTATGCTGGGCAGCCGAAGCCGGTCGGCCCTTGTCCGCCGCCAGCTCATCGAGGCCGGAACTGCCCCGGAAAAGGCCGAAGAACTCCACGCCCCCATCGGCCTCGCCATCAAGGCGCAGACAGCGCAGGAAATCGCACTGTCCATCCTCGCGGAGATCGTTGAGGTGAAAAATGGCCGTCAGCAGACGGAAGGCTTCCCGCCCGAGCTGCTGAATGCGCTGGATGCCTGCACGGGACAGGGGAAGGCTCCTGTCCTTGTGACCATCGTTTCCCGCCACGGTTCGACCCCCCGGGAGGTGGGCGCAAAGATGCTGGTGCTGCCGGACGGCAGGTCCGTGGGCAGTGTGGGCGGCGGCATTATGGAATACCGTGTGCAGCAGCTTGCATCAAAAATGCAGGCAGGCGAGGCTGCGCCCTGTCAGCTGGCAGAGTATTCGGCCAGCGCAAAAGAGGACGATGCGGCGCTGGCTGCCTGCGGCGGCTCGATGAACGTATTCCTGCAGCTGCTCAAGGAGGAAGAAAATAATGAAGCGTGATGACGTCATCCTGGTGCGCGGCGGCGGCGACCTCGCCACCGGCACCATCCATCGGCTGTGGTCGGCGGGATTGAAGGTGCTCGTGCTCGAGGCAGAGCATCCTGCCGCCATCCGCCGCCAGGTCTCGGTAAGTGAGGCCGTGTATGAGGGCGGGGCTGTCGTGGAGGGAATGCGCGCCGCCCTTGTAAAAACGCTGGATGAGGCCGTTGTGGTCTGGCATCGCGGCGATGTACCGGTGATGGTGGACCCGAAAGGGGAGCTCATCCCGCAGGTGCGGCCTGCCGCGCTCGTTGATGCCATCCTTGCAAAGAAAAATCTCGGAACGACGCGGGATATGGCTCCGCTGACCATCGCACTCGGCCCGGGCTTTACCGCCGGTGTGGATGTCGATCTCGTGGTGGAGACCAAGCGCGGCCACCGTCTGGGCCGTATCATCCGGGAGGGTACGGCCATCCCCAACACAGGCGTCCCCGGAGTCATCGGCGGCTATGGTGCTGAGCGTGTCATCCACGCAGAAAAGGCCGGTATCTTCCGGAATGTATGTGCCATCGGAGATATTGTGTCGGCGGGTGAAACGATCGCGGAAATCGAAACGCCGGACGGCATCCGCACTCCGGTGACGACCCGCATTGCGGGCATCCTGCGCGGTCTGCTGCGGGACGGCTACCCCGTCACGCCCGGCTTCAAGGTGGCTGACGTGGACCCCCGCCGGGAGGAACTGGAAAACTGCTTTCTCATCTCCGATAAGGCGCGCTGCATCGCGGGAAGTGTGCTGGAGCTGATCGCGGCAAATCTGTGGAAATAATAAAAAGAGAAGGGGCTGCCTTGGGCAGCCCCTTCCCTTTTTTACATCAAATATCCAAGTCGGTAATCTCCGAGACACACCCGAAGTGCGCCCCACGTCGAGGAGAACTCGATGCCGTGAGCCCGGAGCTTCCCGGTATCCATTGCGAGGTTGCGGGTGAGATCGGATTCCTCGATCTTCACATCCACCTGCAGTAAATTGGCGAAGCATCGCGCAGTCTCGACCATATCTCCGTCGCACTCGCTGCCGAAGTTGTAGACGCCGCCGGGCAGCTCCATCGCAGGGACGAGGTTCTCGATGACCTCCCGCACATAGCCCACGCCCCGGTAGTCATTGCGCGAAAAGCGCAGCACTTCACCGGTCTTTGCCGCTTTCAGGATGTTCAGCGGCAGGTTGCCCCGGATGGGCAGATGATAGCCCGGGAGGTCGTACATCCAGGGCAGGCGGAGCGCCACAGCGCCCGGGCAGCGGGCCAGCACCCGGGCCTCGGCCTCGAGCTTGTGCTGTCCGTAGACGTTGGAAGGGGAGAGGGGCAGCGTCTCCGCCAGCGCCCCCCGCTGCGTCACGCCCGCATACACCTGGTCGGAGCTGAAGGAGAGCAGCTTTGCGCCCACCTCCTCCGCTCCCTTCGCCACCCACTCGGGCAGCAGGACGTTGGCGCGGAAGGAGTCCTCCGGCTCCTGCTGGCAGTACTGGGTGTTGGAGAGGGCCGCCGTGTGGACGATGACGTCCGGGTGCTCCTTCAAAATGAAGCGCAGCACCGCACTTTCATCGGCAGTGCGCAGGGCGTCGGACGGGAAGGCGCAGAGCGCAAACTGCCCCCGCCACATATCGAGGATGCGCGCGCCCACAAAGCCGCCTGCGCCGGTCACAAGAACTCGTTTCATAGGGCAGTCACCTCAGTGAACAAGGAACAGTTCCAGCACGAAGACGACGGCGCAGCAGGCCACCGACACCTGGAACAGGCTGGCCCCGAACCATGCCGCCGCAATGCCCACCACCAGCGCCACCGCACCAGCTGCCGGACTCTGGGTGGCGTTGACGATGGCCGGGAAGGTCATGACCGCCAGAGTGACGTAAGGGACATAGTACAAGAACGACTGGATGAACTGGTTTTTGATGGGCTTCCGGATGAGGGTCAGCGGCAGGATGCGGATGGTGTAGGATACGGCGAACATCACTGCGATGTAAAGCCAGTTGCTGCGAATCATTGTTCGGCCTCCTCACTCTGGGTCTTGACGGGGAATAACAGCGCACCTGCGCAGGAAATGGCCACTGTCAGGATGATGGTGCGGGTGCCGTCCGACAGGGCGGAGATGCCCGGCAGATAGGTGCAGGCAAAGCTCAGCGCAAAGCTGATGGCCACCAGCGCGGCCACGATCTTATCTTTCCGGGCCGGAGGAATGATGATGGCGAGGAACATGCCGTAGAGCGCCACGCTCAGTGCGCTGACGGCCCGCAGAGGCAGCAGATTGCCCGCGATGATGCCCAGCGCCGTACCCGAAGCCCACGCCGGCGCGGCCAGCGCGATGGCGCCGTAGGTGTAGAAGGGGTTCAGGTAGCCCGGCCGGGCGATGGTGATGCCGAACAGCTCGTCAGTGACGTCATAGCCGATGATAAGCCGGTGGAAAAACGGCGTGCCGGGGGCGAACCGCTGGGCCAGCGCACAGCTCATCAGCAGATAGCGGGCGTTGGCGATGAGGGTGATGATGGCTACCTCGAGATAGGTCGCGCCGCTGGCAATGAGGGCAAAGGCGGCGTATTCGCCCGCCGAAGCATTGTTGAGCAGGCTGGCCACGAAGCCCTGCAAAGGTGTAAAGCCCGCCGTCCGGGCCGCGATGCCCAGCGAGAACGACACCGCAAAATACCCCAGCGCGATCGGCACACCGTCCCGCATCCCTTCGCAGAACACCTTGCGGCTGAAAGCGTAGGGTTTGGCGGGCTGTGCGGAGCAGAGAGTCTGGTTCGACGACTCATGCGTAGTTTCCATGAGAAAAGCTCCTTTCCAATTTCAAACACAAACCCTATTATAGCATAGTTTGAGAGAAAATGACATCGCTCAGAAACGAAAAAACCACAGCTTTCACCCCTGAAAGCTGTGGCTTTTTCAAGATGGACTGCTTACCGGAACAGCTTACGGCCAGCCCAGATGCAGACACAGGCGCCGATGACCGAGACGATGATCTCACCCACGAGGCCGGTAGCGGACAGGCCCACGAGGCCGAAGAGGATGCCGCCCACAAAGCTGCCCAGGATGCCCAGCACGATGTTGCGCAGGGCGCTGGTCTCACTGCCCATGATGCGGCCTGCGATGGAACCGGCCAGCGCACCGATGAGAAGGCTGAAGATAAAACCAAACATAAGAAAAACCTCCTGAAATATGTAAGATCAGACGTTGGATGCTTCCTCCCGCGCGCAGCGGCAGATGTCCGAAAGACAGCATTTTTCGCACTCCGGCTTCCGGGCATTGCAGACGGCCCGGCCATGCATCACGAAACGGTGGCACAGATCACTGCCCTCTTCGGGCGGGACGATCTTCCAGAGCGCCATCTCCACCTTCTGCGGTTCCTTGATGCCGTCCACAAGGCCGATCTTGTTGCACAGGCGGATGCAGTGGGTGTCGGTGACGATGGCGGGCTTGCCGAACACGTCGCCCATGATGAGGTTCGCGCTCTTGCGGCCCACGCCGGGCAGTGCCAGCAGTTCCTCAAAGGTGGTCGGTACCTTGCAGTCGTACTTGTCCCGCAGCATCCGCATACAGGCCGAGATGTCCCGGGCCTTGCTGCGGCCCAGCCCGCAGGGTTTGACGATGGCTTCGATGTCCTCGGGCTCTGCCTCGGCCAGCGCGGCCACCGACGGATATTTTGCAAACAGGTCCTGCACCACGATATTCACCCGGGCGTCGGTACACTGGGCCGCCAGCCGGACGCTCACCAGCAGCTGCCAGGCGTGGTCGTAGTCCAGCGTGCAGCCTGCGTCGGGATACTCCGCCTTGAGCCGCCGGATGACCTCCAGAGCCAGCTCTTTTTTGGGCGTCAGGTCTTCGGCGGAGATGTTCTTTCCGCGCATACATTTCCCCTCGTTTCTTGATTGGAATGGCACAAGCATATCATGTTTTGCGAAATTTGTAAATGCTTTGTCGTTTATCTGAGAATCATTTTCATTATTTCTCTTGCCGCGGCGTGCAAAATGCGCTATACTATAAAAGAGAAGGATTCTCATGATCATTTTTGGAGGGAAGACCCATGAACGAACCGCTGGCGCAGCGTCTGCGCCCCAAAACGCTGGCTGATGTCTGCGGCCAGCAGCATCTTCTGGCCGAGGGACAGGTGTTCCGCCGCACCATCGAGAGCGGACGTATCCCCAACATGATCTTCTACGGCCCCTCCGGCACGGGCAAGACCACCGTCGCCCGCATCATCGCCGAGAACAGCGGCATGACCCTCCATAAGCTCAACGGCACTTCCTGCGGCACCGGCGACATCAAAGCAGTGCTGAAGGACATCGGCACGCTGGCCGGGGCAGGGGGCATCCTGCTCTACCTCGACGAGATACAATATCTCAACAAAAAGCAGCAGCAGAGCCTTCTGGAGTGCATCGAGGACGGTTCTGTCACCCTCATTGCCTCCACCACCGAGAACCCTTACTTTTACATCTATAATGCACTGCTGTCCCGCTGTACGGTATTTGAGTTCAAGTCCCTCTCCGCCGCCGACGTGGAACGGGGCATCCGCAACGCCCTGAAAAAGCTCTCGGAGTCGGAATCACAGCCTGTCGTGATGGACGAGGACGCCTGCGCCTACCTCGCCGAGAGTGCGGGCGGCGACCTGCGCAAGGCGCTGGGCTGTCTCGATTTCGTGGTGACGGCGGCCCCCGTGGACGAAACCGGAAAGCACATCACCCTCGAGATGATACAGCAGGTCACCCGCCGCACGGCCATGCGGTACGACCGGGACGGCGACGACCACTACGACATCGTGTCGGCCTACCAGAAGTCCATGCGCGGCTCCGACCCCAACGCCGCCCTCCACTATCTGGCCCGTCTGCTGGAAGCGGGCGACCTGCCCTCGGCCTGCCGCCGGTTGATGGTCTGCGCCTGTGAGGAAGATCGGAAGAGCGTCGTGTAGGGAAAGAGTGTA
>ERZ811283.47-NODE-47-length-14017-cov-5.63938_pt1 | contig 14017 bp, 14 predicted proteins | sample MGYA00520195_ERZ811283 | MGnify/ENA primary metagenome ERZ811283 (study PRJEB31588, sample SAMN03399877) | human gut metagenome | study: EMG produced TPA metagenomics assembly of the PRJNA231909 data set (A prospective, longitudinal analysis of the...
TACACGACGCTCTTCCGATCTTGCGGCTGCTGCGGCACCACCGCCTGCCTCGCCCTGCTCAACGACGCCGTCAAGAAGGGCGGCGTCATGGCCTCCAATCACGTTGGCGGCCTGTCGGGCGCTTTCATCCCCGTCAGCGAGGACGACGGCATGATCCACGCCGCCGAGTGCGGCTGTCTCACCATTGAAAAGCTGGAGGCCATGACGGCTGTCTGCTCTGTGGGCATCGACATGGTCATCATCCCCGGCGACACCACCCCTGCCGTCATCAGCGCCCTCATCGCCGACGAAGCCGCCATCGGCATGGTCAACAGCAAGACCACCGCCGTCCGCGTCATCCCGGCCATCGGCCGCAAGGCGGGCGAAGTGCTGGACTTCGGCGGCCTGCTGGGCTACGGCCCCATCATGCCGGTCAACCAGCGTGACCCTTCCGTCTTCATCAACCGCGGCGGCAGACTCCCCGCCCCGATGCAGTCGCTGAAGAATTAAAGAATAATTTTCTAAAAACAGGCCCATCCTCTGGATAAACTTTCCATGAGGGGGCCTGTTTTTTATGTTATCCCGCCGCGAAATGGGGGCGCTGTGCGCCTCGCTGCTGTTCTGTCTTCTGCTGTCGCTGGGGGCAGGCTGGGCGCAGAGCCAGCTCACCACCGCCGACCAGCTTTCCGCCGACACCCTGCGGCTCCACATCCGGGCCGACACCGACTCCGTGCGCGACCAGAGCGCGAAGCTGGCTGTCCGGGACGCCGTGCTGGCCCTCACCGACGAAGCCTGCCCGGCAGACAGCCGGGCCGATGCCCGGGCGTGGGCGGCGGAAAACCTCGTCCGCTTCGAGCTGACGGCCCGCCAGACACTGGCCGCTCTCGGCATCCGCGCACCGGTGAAAGCCTGCCTCGTGAATATGTACTTTCCCACCCGGCGCTATGACGGCGGGGCTCTGCCCGCCGGGCGGTACGATGCGGTGCGGCTGGACATCGGGACGCGGCGGGCGGGCCGGAACTGGTGGTGCGTGCTCTACCCGGGTCTCTGCCGGTCAGCCTGCGGCGGGTACGACACGCCTGCCGAAAATGACCTTGTCTGCGGGGAGTATATCGTCCGGTTCCGGTTCGTGGAGTGGTGGGGTGGCCTCACCGCGCCCCGGGAGGACGTGGTGCTGGCCGGGTGAACAGGCCATCGGCACGCCGCATAGGATGAGCGCGGAAGGAGTGTGACAACACTATGGCAATTCCTGCTTACTACTCGCTCATCCAGCGCGGCAGCTCCGGCCCGGACGTGGCCCTCGTGCAGACCTGGCTCAACGGCATCCGGGACAGCTGCACCTGGCACGCCGCCCTCACCGTGGACGGAAAGTTCGGCGCCAACGCCGAGAAGGCTGTCCGGGAGTTCCAGCTCCGGTACGGCCTCAAAGAGGACGGCAAAGTGGGCGCGAACACCTGGAACGTGCTCTACGCCCGCTACACGGCCAAGCACGGCCTCATCGTCCCCTACCCCGGCATCGTGCTGCGGAGCGGCAGCGCAGGCGGCTGTGTCCGGCTGGTGCAGCAGAAGCTCAACACCGATGGCGAGCGGCTCACCACCGACGGCAGGTTCGGTGCCAGCACCGTCGCCGCCGTCAAGCGCTACCAGACCCGCCACAGCCTGACCTCCGACGGCTCCGTGGGCAAGGACACCTGGGAAAAGATGTTCCCGGCCGCGTGATGTGAAGACGGAAGAGCCTCCCAAAAGGGGAGGCTCTTTTCGATTTGATGTATCTTTTTGTCAGAATTTATGATATACTTGCTTTGCGGTTCACCCTGTAATCCACGGGAGAGGGGGTGAAGCAATGGAGTATATATTCACATTCTTGGTGTCTGTCGCAGCAGATGTGAGGATAAACTTTCAATGCAAAAACGACTGCAACAATAACAAAAAGGAAAGGTGAAAAATCATGGGATTGTTTGGAAACATTTTTAAGCCGCTGCAAGGAAAGCTGACCGCTAAACAAGAAGAAAATATGAAAAAGGTAGCGGAAGTATTTAAGGAAAAGACAGGGAAAGATTATCAGACCGCCGTTGTCTGGAAAATGACAACAAAGAAAAAACTAACAAAAACTGTTCATACATATTACAACTGGCTTATGGGCTATGGCATAGACGATAATAACATTCCTGAAATCGTACTTATTCCCGTAGATCCTAAATGGAATTGGATTGATGAACCTATTTATTGCAAAAAGACTAATTCCGAAATGACGCAGGACAAGAAAACAAGCCTGTTCATCTTAAAGAATGACCAGCTTGAAGATGGCAAAATAGATTTACAGCTTATTAGTTCCGTGGCGATGATGGAAAATTATCTCATGGACGTTAATTATATGTTTGACTATGAAAAATTGAGTGAGTATTGTTTGAAATATTGGATGGGTAAGTAATGGAGTTTATAGAAAAGTTTTTAAGTGAGTATTGGCAATATGTAACGCTTGTGATTGGTGCAGGTTTTGTGATATTCGGTTTTATCTGCAACAAAATAAAATTACCAAAATTCTTAACGAGAAATCCAGACGCAAAATATTCGTTCGGGTTGAGAATAGTGTATATATTACTTGGCATCGGCACCGTATTATATTCTCTTTTCTGTATTTTTTCTTGAGGTTAATAGTTGTTTGGGGGCCGCCAACGGAAACGGCATATAAAAAACCGTTGGATTGGCGGCTGTGTTGTTATGCGCCTCAAATAGGGGCAGAAGTCAAACGGCGGTTTTGAAACTAATCATTTCAAGGCCGCCGCTTTTTTATACCCACGGCGGCAAAGGAGGTACGCCGTGTTTCTTTGCCTTGTCCATGCCCTTAATTTGTCAAAAAAAGCCCAGGCACCGGACAAGGATATTCTGATATTGGTTGACAGATACGATGAGAACCGCAAAGCCTAATTAAAAGGAAAGCCCCCTGGGAGTTCGCGGCTCCTTGGGGGCTTTTCCATTGGGGTGAAACCAATGGAGTATTCACATTCCTGAGTTTATTATATGCCATCCCGCGCAAAAGTCAAGCGGTGCGCGGAAAGTTTACAAAGACACTTTCCCTCTGTGGCAGGGCACTACTGTTTCCGAAATCAAAAAACTTTCAGCGTCCAGCGTGGGCCTGCCCGGCTCGCCAGTGGTGCTTCGCACCCGGGTTGCGGCTCCCAGCGTCTGCTTCGGCCCTTGGTGCGGGCCTCGCATCCTGCTGGCCGCGGCCCCAACAGCTCCTCCCTGTTTCCGCCGCTGGCGGCGGTCGTCGCCGTTGCCCCCTCGACAAACGCCCCCAACTCTCCTATAATAAAATCATCCCAACGAAAGGCGGTGTCCCCATGCGTTTCCTACACCTCTCCGACCTGCATCTGGGCAAGCGGGTCTGCGAATTCTCTATGCTGGACGACCAGCGATACATTTTAGAGCAGGTCCTCTCCCTGCTGGACGCCCGGCCCGTGGACGGCGTTCTGCTGGCAGGCGACCTCTACGACAAGCCCGTGCCGCCCGCCGAGGCGGTGCGGCTGCTGGACTGGTTCCTCACCGAGCTTGCGGCGCGGGGACTGCCCGTTTTTGCCGTCAGCGGCAACCACGACTCGGCAGACCGCATCGCCTTCGGCGCACGGCTGCTGGCAGGGAGCCGGGTGTACGTCAGCCCGGTCTTTGCCGCACCGCCCGCACCCATCACCCTGACGGACGAATACGGCCCGGTGGACATCTGGCTCCTGCCCTTCCTGAAGCCCGCCGCCGTGCGGCACATCTTCCCGGACGAGAAGATCGAGAGCTACAACGACGCCATCGGCTGCGTGCTGAACGCCTGCGCACCCGACCCCGCCCGCCGGAACGTGCTGGTGGCCCACCAGTTCGTGGCCGGGGCGGCGGTCTGCGAGAGCGAAGAGCCCAGCGTGGGCGGGGTGGACAGCATCGACGTCTCCCTCTTCGAGGGCTTCGACTATGTGGCTCTGGGCCACCTCCACAGTCCTCAGAAGGTGGGGCGAGACACCGTCCGGTACGCAGGCAGTCCCCTCAAATATTCCTTCTCCGAGGCCCATCAGCACAAAGCCGCTCTCTTCGTCACCCTGGGCGAAAAGGGCAGCGTCCGCTTCGAGGCCGTGCCTCTCACCCCCCGGCACGACCTGCGGGAGCTGCGGGGCAGTTACATGGAGCTCACCGACCGCCGGGCCTACGACGGCACGCCGACGGACGACTACCTCCACATCACCCTCACCGACGAGCAGGACGTCCCCGACGCGCTGGCCCGGCTGCGGGTCATCTACCCGAACCTCATGCGGCTGGACTACGACAACCGCCGCACCCGGGCCGCCGAGACGCCCGACGCCGCCGCCCGGGCCGAGAGCAAGACGCCCCTCGAGCACTTTGCGGCCTTTTACGAAGCCCAGAACGGCCAGCCTCTCTCTGACGAACAGGCGGCGTTCTGCCAATCGCTCATCGAGGACATCTGGAAGGAGGACGAAGCATGAGGCCCCTGAAACTGACCCTGTCGGCCTTCGGGCCTTACGCCGCCGAGACCGTTCTGGACCTCGCCCAGCTGGGCAGAGGCGGGCTCTACCTCGTCACCGGCGACACCGGCGCGGGCAAGACCACCCTCTTCGACGCCATCACCTACGCCCTCTACGACCATTCCAGCGGCGGCGTCCGGGAAGGGGCCATGCTCCGCAGCAAGTACGCCGAGCCCGGCACCCCCACCTTCGTGGAGCTAGAATTCGAGGTGCGGGGACAGCGCTGTACCGTCCGCCGCAATCCCGAATACCTCCGCCCGAAAGCCCGGGGCGAGGGCTTTACCACCGAAAAGGCCGACGCCTGCCTCACCTACGCCGACGGCCGCCCGCCCGTCACCCGGGCCAAGGATGTCACCGCCGCCGTGGTGGACATCATCGGGCTGGACTACAACCAGTTCTCCCAGATCGCCATGATCGCCCAGGGGCAGTTCACCCGGCTGCTCAACGCCTCCACCGAGGAGCGGAGCAAGATCTTCCGCAAGCTGTTCCGCACCCAGCCCTACCAGCGTCTCCAGGAGCGGCTGCAGGCCGAGAACGCCGCCCTCACCCGCCAGCGGGAGGAGCAGAGCGTCCGCATCGGGCAGCTGCTCTCCGGCCTGAGCTGGGCCGAGGGGGATGCCGACGAGGCCGTTCTGGACGCGCTGGCCCCCCTCTGCGAGGCGGGCGGGCAGGCGTCGCCGGAAGGGGTGCTGCCCCTTCTGGACGCCCTGCTGGCCGGGCAGGAGCAGGCACTGAACGCCGCCACCGCCGCCCGGACTGAGGCCGAGGCAGAGCTGGACAAGCTCCAGCAGACGCTGGGCCGGGCCGAACAGGCCGAGAAGCTCCGCCTCGAGCTGACCGCCGCGCAGGCCCGTCAGGACGCTCTGCGGCCCGTTCTGGACGCCGCCGAGGCCGAAGCGGCCCGCCACGCCGGAGATGCCGCCGCGCTGGACGCGCTGGCCGGAAAGCTCGAGCGGGCAAAATCCGACCTCGCGGCCTTCGACGGGCTGGACAGCCTCGAAAAGAAGCTTTCTGCCGCCCGGGACGCCGCCGCCCTCGAGAACGCCAGAGCCGAAAAGCGCCGCGCCGCCCTCGGGCAGCTGGACGGAGAGCTGACAGCTTTGGAGCAGAGCCTCGCCGCCCTTGGGGGCGCGGAGGCCGAGAAGGTGAGCCTTGAGGCCCGGGCCGAACAGCTGGCCCGGCGGGAAACGGCCCTCGCGCAGCTGGCCCGGAGCCTCGCCGAGGGACAGCGCCGGGGGCAGGCCGCACGGCAGGCGCAGGAGCGCTATCTTCTCGCCGACGGCGCAAAGGAGCGCGCCCACGCCCTCCGCGACCACCTCGAGCGGGCCTTTCTCAACGCGCAGGCGGGCCTGCTGGCCGAGAGTCTGACGGAGGGTTCTCCCTGCCCCGTCTGCGGCAGCACCCATCACCCAAAGCGGGCCGTTCTGCCCGCCGAAGCCCCCACGCAGGCCCGGGTGGACGCGGCCAGACAGTCCGCCGACGAGGCCGACCGCGCCGCACAGGAAGCCAGTGCGGCCGCCGCCAAGGCCGTGGCCGCAGACCGGGAGGCCAAAGCCACCCTCCGCCGGGACGCCGAGGCCCTGCTGCCGGAGCGGTTCACCTCGCCGGAGGGGCCGGTGAAGCTGACCGTCTCGCTCTTAAAGACGGCTCTGGCCGAAGAAAGCGAGGCCCTGCACGCCGCACAGGAAGCCCTCGACAAGGCTCAGAAGCAGAATGCCGCCGCCCTCGCCGCCAAGGCCCGGCAGGAGGACGAGCGGCAGAAAAAGACCGCCCAGCGCTCCGCCCTCGAGGCCGAGGCACGGGCTTCCGCTGAGGAAGCCGCCCGGCAGTCCGCCGCCGCCAAGGCGCTGGAGGCCCAGTGTGCCGAGGCCCGGGCCGCTCTGCCCGCCGCCGGCCGGGAAGAAGCCCGCCGGGCGCTGGCCGGGCTGGAAAACGAGCGCCTCGCCCTCCGGGCCGGGATGGACGCCGCCGCGTCGGCTCTGGCCAAGGCCCGGCAGGACTACGCCGCCGCCGAGGCCGCAGTCACGGCCCTGACGGCCCAGCAGACGGAGGCGGGCGAAGCCGCCGACCTGTCCGCCCTCGAATCCCAGCGGGACGCTCTGACGGCCCGGCGCGCCGCTCTCGCGGCTCAGGAAAAGGCCCTGACGGCCCGCCTCCTGCCCAACCGGAAGGCCGCCGACCTCTACCGTCAGCACGCCGCCGCCCGGGCGGAGCTGGAACGCCGCTGGCAGTGGGTGAACGCCCTCGCCTCCACGGCGGGCGGCACCCTCAGCAGCAAACAGAAGATACGCCTTGAGGCTTACATCCAGATGAACTACCTCGACGCCATCCTCGTCCACGCCAACACCCGCCTCATGCAGATGACCGCCGGGCAGTACGAGCTGGAGCGGGTGGGCGCCGAGAACCAGCGCAGCCAGTCCGGCCTCGACCTCGGCGTCATCGACCACTACAACGGCACCCGCCGCAGCGTCAAGACCCTCTCGGGCGGCGAGAGCTTCAAAGCCTCACTGGCGCTGGCGCTGGGCCTCTCGGACGAGGTCCAGAGCGCGGCGGGCGGCATCCGGCTGGACACCCTCTTCCTCGATGAAGGCTTCGGCTCGCTGGACGACGAGAGCCTTGAGCAGGCCATCCGGGTCCTCGCCGGCCTCACCGAGGGCGACCGCCTCGTGGGCATCATCTCCCACGTCGCCGCGCTCAAGGAGCGCATCGACAAGCAGGTGGTCGTAAAAAAGGCCCGCAGCGGGGGGAGCACGGTGGAGGTCCTTGTGTGACCGCTTTCCTTCTCTTCCGCATCGCCTGCCTTCTCAGGGCCGCGTCTTTCAGAAAGTCTTTTGCCTGCTCAGTCCCTTTTCCACACCCCGAGGCCCCTCTGGCCCCGGGGTGCTTTTGTATATTTTGCAAAAAAAAAAAGAAAAACTTCATTCTTTTGATGATTTTTTCATTTTTCCTTGACATCAACTAGGAACATCTCTTATTATGGTATTACCAACTCCCCACGGGGGCTGGAGAATACTACCGATCTGCTTTGAAGGAGGAACTGTAATGAAATTAACAAAAAAGCTGCTGGCCATGGCCCTTGCCGGAGTGATGCTGCTCACCATCCTCACCGGCTGCAGCGGTGGAAAAACCGGCGACCGGCTGGTGGAGGAGTATATGGCCACTATCCTCAGCGAGCACGCTGTATCAAGTAACATTCCCATCACCCACGATGTCCCTGAGATAAAGACCGTTGCCGAAAAATTCGAGGCCTCCTGGTTGAACCCCAACGGCGGGTGGAATATTTCTCCGCGTGCCTCTTCTGCAGATATGAGATACAAAGCCCTGCAGGACGTTTTTGGCAGCTACAAAAGCGGTTATAGCGTGCATCTTTATGCCTGCGAGGTAGACAGCAAGCAGAGCGAGCTGCACCAGACCATGCGTGTTATGTCCACTATTGGTTACGGACTGTCGGTTTATAATAATACCACGTCTTCCTCGCCGCTAACCGCTGTCAAGTGCGCCACCCGGCTTGTAACAAGAGGGGAAAAGAGCTACCGCATCGCCGTGATCATCTATAATCATACCGCAGGTTAACAGCCTGCGTGAACACAGGGAGGAACAACTATGAACGCTATGAAAAAGATCCTTGCCCTCGCCCTTGCCGGGGTGATGGCACTGGCCCTGCTTACGGGCTGCGGCACCGGGGGCTCGGCCTCCCACAAGAGCATTGCAAAGGCTATGGCGGATTATGACAATGGCCATGAGCGTAAGACGACCATTACCTGTACCTCCTCTGCCGAACTGGATGCCCTGCTGCAAACGCTGGCGGCGGACCCCGGATTTAAAACTGCTGTCAAGGTGGTTTATACCGACGACCAAGCCTCTCTCTCGAAAATTCGCACCTACTTCTCAACGAACCCCGCCCTCTCTGGTAACCCCGCCCTCTCTGGTAACCCCGCCCTCTCTAACAAGGTCGTCTGCCTCTACTGCGGCAAGTACGACAAGGATGCCGGAAAGCAGGCCATCAACCTGAACGCACACTACGCCTACATTAACACATCAAATACCGATCTGGCCGCTGTACGCCAGATCGGCCTGATCACCACCAGCTTTACGGACACCAACGGCGAAAAGGTCAAGGTCCGGTTTGCCGTGGTGGTGTCGGAAATCCCCAACCCGTAACACAGCGCAGCGCCTCTCCCCCCGGAGTCCCGGGGGGATTTTTTTGTGCATGATTGCCCCTTCCGCCGGGCATCCTAGGGGCGGAGGTGTTTTTTATGGAATCTCTGACGCCCTTCATCCGCCATGAGCTTGAGGATGCGCCCGGGCCGAGCGGCCCGCCGGAGGAGACGAGCAGCGTGGTCAGCCCGCCTTTGGGCGCGGAACCCGGTCAGCCGCCCGTCACGGAACCGCCAAAGCCGGGCTGCGGCTCCCAGCAGCCGCCGTCGCAGCCGGACGGCCCGGATGTGCAGCTCCCGCCGCCGGAAGTCCCGCAGCCCCGTCCGGGCTGTAGCATCCCCATGACCGACGGCACCCCTGCGGCCTGTCGGCAGAAGAATGCCGCCGAGTATCTGGCCGGGCGGTCGCCGGGGGTGATGACCCAGTACGGCGGCGGGCTTTTCGGGGCCGAGCAGCATCTTCACAGCCGCGAACCTGCGCCCGACGAAGACCAGAGCGGCGTTTTACAGCTGGTAGAGTGGCGCGAAGAAGCGCCTTACGGTTGAAAGAGATGTAAAATTCAGAAATTATTTTCCAATTACCTGTTGAAATCTTCGCGCGCTTCTTTTATTATGGTAGCAAACAAAGCAAAGGCAGGTAATGCACTATGGCAGAAATCAAATACGAGATCGTTGAGCGCATCGCAGTCCTCGGAGAGCGTCCCCGCGGCTGGGAGCGCCAGCTCAACCTCATCAGCTGGAACGAAGGCGAACCCAAGTACGACATCCGCGACTGGTCCCCGGACGGCACCCGCATGGGCAAGGGCATCTCCCTGAGCCACGACGAGCTGGCCATCCTGAAGGGCATCCTCGAGGATATGGAGCTGTAAGATGACGGACCGCGAGGAATTTCTGGAGATATTCCGCACCCATGTCACCCGGCCCGGCAGCGAGAAGCTGCTGGACTGGATGGACAGCAAGACGGACTTCTTCTCCGCGCCGGCGTCCACCCGCTTCCACGGGGCCTGCGAGGGCGGGCTGTGTGCGCACAGCCTGAACGTCTACCGCGTGCTCCACGGCACCTTCTTCACGCCGGACGAGGACAGCGAGGAGACCTTCGCCATCTGCGCACTGCTCCACGACCTGTGCAAGGCCAACTTCTACAAAAAAGGCACCCGCAACGTGAAAAACGAAGCGACGGGCCAGTGGGAGAAGGTCCCCAGCTACAGCGTGGAGGACATGTTCCCCTACGGCCATGGCGAGAAGAGCGTCTTCCTCATCGAGCGGTTCATGAAGCTGAAGGTGGAAGAAGCCGTGGCCATCCGCTGGCACATGGGCGGCTTCGACGACGCCGTCCGGGGCGGCAGCTTTGCCCTGTCGGGGGCCTTCGAGAAGTACCCTCTCGCCGTCAAGCTCCACATCGCCGACCTCGAGGCGACCTATCTGCTGGAACAGCGCTAGCCCTCTCAGTCTCGCTTCGCTCGCCAGCTCCCCCAGAGGGGGAGCCTCTGGCGTGTCGGTAAAGTCCACGCAGAATAAGCAAAGTTCGTTTGTATCATAAACAATAGTGCCCTGCTACAGAGGGCAGCAGCTTCGGAACAATGTTCCTTGTCAAGCTACTGCTAATCTCTGTAGCAGGGCACTATTTTTTACGTTATATTAGGCTTCCGGTGTCCAGTAGAAAGTGACCCGACCTGCCAAAGCCTCTCCTACAAGGAGAGGTGGCACGCCGCAGGCGTGACGGAGAGGTTGTACAAAGACGAGCCTGCCCTCTGTAGCAAGGCCCGCCCTTTTACGCTATATTGCGCCTCAGGCGTCCAGTAGAAAGTGGCCCGGTATGCCAAAGCCTCTCCCTTTGGGAGAGGTGTCATTGCGAAGCAATGACGGAGAGGGCTACGGCATCAGCTTCGCAAGCTCGGCCAGGACCTCGTCGCCGAGGTGTTCCAGCTTTGTTTTCGGTTGACGGTCCGCAGCAGGCGGTGTCTGTGCAGCCGTCTCCGGGAACGGGACCGCGGGCTGTGCGGACGGAACATCCAGCCGCAGCGGGGCGGTGGATATTTTGTCCAGCTCGCTCCGCAGCTCCTCACACCGGGCGGTCAGCTCGGCGTTCTCCTTCCGCAGGGCCAGCATGGTGCGCTCGTAGGCGAACATCCGTGTCTCATATCGGCGAAGCTCGGCGTTGGCCGCGTTGAGCTTCCGGCTCAGCTGCTCGAGCTGAGTCGGCCCGGACGCAGCGGGCAGAGCCTCAGGGCATGCCTTTTCCTGTTCGGATGCCATCGCCTCTTCCACCTCCTGCAGTCTGCGCTGGGCGCAGCGATGCTCCCGGGCTGTCTCCCGGCAGAGCTGTTCCAGCCGATGCAGCTCCGGCGTCCGGCGGCTGCTCAGCCACTCCAGCGGCAGCTTCGTCTGTTGCTGCTCCACGGTACGGCCTCCTTCCGCTTTTTCTGCGCAAGGGGTTCTTGATTCTTGCGCTTATCTACGCTTGTTCAGGATCGCCAGCAGGTCGTCGTAGTAGCTGGTGTCGCTGTTCTCCTCTTCCACGGGCTTGGCGGCAGAAGCATTGCCGGAAGCGGCGGAGGGAGTGTTGACCTCGGCACTGAAGACAGCGGACGGAGCAGAAGCCGTCACGCCGGGAGCAGTCCCGGCGGCAGCAGTACCCAGCGTGCTGCGCAGGCCGTCAGCGGCCTTGTTGTCGAAGCCGGTGGCCACGACGGTGACGCGCATCTCATCGGAGAGGTTCTCGTCGAAGGCAGTACCCCAGATGATGTTCGCATCGGGATGAGCGCTCTGGGTGATGAGGCCGGCGGCAGTCTCGACATCCTCCAGACCGATGTCGGGGCTGGAAGTGATGTTGATGATGACGCCGTGTGCGCCGGCGATGCTGGTCTCCAGCAGCGGAGAGGAGATAGCAGCCTTGGCGGCGTTCTCAGCCTTGCCGGCACCCTTGGCGCTGCCGACGCCCATGTGAGCGTAGCCGGCGTCCTTCATGATGGAGCGCACGTCGGCGAAGTCCAGGTTGATGAAGGCCGGCACATTGATCAGGGCGGAGATGGACTCGACGCCCTGACGCAGCACGTTATCCGCGGCCTGGAAGGCGTTCATCAGGGTGATCTTCTCCTGACTGATCATCTTCAGGCGCTCGTTGGGGATGACGATGAGGCTGTCCACGTGCATCAGCAGATTTGCGATGCCCTGCTCAGCCAGACCCATCTTCCGCTTGCCCTCAAAAGAGAAGGGCTTGGTGACGATGCCCACGGTCAGGATGCCCAGGTCGTGTGCCACCTCGGCCACCACAGGAGCAGCACCGGTGCCGGTGCCGCCGCCCATACCGGCGGTGATGAAGACCATCTGGGAGCCCTTCAGAGCGTTTGCGATCTCGTCCTTGCTCTCCTCGGCAGCGCGCTGGCCGATCTCGGGGTCGGCACCTGCGCCGCGGCCCTTGGTGAGCTTGGAGCCCAACTGCACCTTGGTAGCGGCATGGTTCTTCGCCAGTGCCTGCTGGTCGGTGTTCATTGCGATAAATTCAACGCCCTGCAGGCCGTCGCTGACCATGCGGTTGACGGCGTTGCCGCCGCCGCCGCCCACGCCGATGACCTTTATCGTCGTTACGTTTTCGTCCATTTCTTCGTCGAGCATGAGTGCCATATCATTGTCCTCCATCGGATTTTATCGTAGACCGCGCCTTGGCGCAGGATAGAACTCAACATTACTGCTACTATATAACAGTATCGTATCATCTTTTGGCCCCGAATGCAAGATAAATTTGCTTTTTCGATGGTATTTTTTTCACAGCGGCGTCAGGGGGCGGCATTTCTCTGCCAATTCGTCCCCCTAAAGAGGCCAGGACTTCCCACAGACCGGCATAGCCCCGGTCGATATGACGAGTCTCTTCCACAAAGCTCTTTCCCTGTGCCGACAAAGCCGCCACCACCAGTGCCGCCCCGCCCCGCAGGTCGGGCGCAGTGAGGGCGGCTCCGTGGAGGCCGCTTTCCGGCAGCGGGCCGACGGAGAGCACCCGGCCCGACCGTTTTACCCGCCCGCCCAGCCGCTCAAAGCCCTCCGCGCAGCCGAACCGCCGCTCGAAGATGACGTCCTCGATGCTGCTCTCTCCCTCGGCGCAGAGCATGGCGGCGGCCAGCAGGGGCGCAGCGTCGGTGGCGAGACCCGGGTACACCCCGGTGAAGACCCGGCCCGCCCCGTACAGCCGCCCGAAACGGGCCACCTCGGCCCGGTCTGCGCCCCGCTCCACGGTGCAGCCCATTTGTTCCAGAATTTCTAGCACCGGCGCATAGAGCGCGGGCGGGCATCCGGTGAGTTCCACCCGCCCTCCGGCAGCAGCGGCGGCACAGGCCAGCGTGGAGGCGAAGATGCGGTCCGGCAGGGGCGAAAAATCGCAGCCGGAAAGCCCCCGCCGCCCCTCGATGCGCAGTGTGGAAGTCCCCGCGCCCTCGATACGCCCGCCGCAGTGGTTCAGAAATTCGGCAAGGTCGGAGATCTCCGGTTCCCGGGCTGCGCCCCGCAGGACGGTGGTGCCTCGGGCGCAGACAGCAGACAGCAGCAATGTCTCCGTCGCTCCCACGCTGGGGAAACGGAGGGTGATGTCGGCCCCGTGGAGGCCCCCCGGCGCGGCCAGCACCAGCTTTCCCGCCCCGGCGTCCAGCTCCTTTGCCCCCATCCGGGCCAGACCTTCCAGATGTAAGTCGATGGGACGGGCGCCGATATTGCACCCGCCGGGCAGCGAAGTCTCGGCCCGGCCCAGCCGCGCCAGCAGCGGTGCGCAGAAGAGGATGGAGGCCCGCATTTGTGCCGCAGTTTCTCCCGGAAGGGTGCTGTTTGAGGGCATCCCGGCCACCACGATGTCTGCCCCCTGCCAGTAGGCAGCACACCCTGCGCCCCGCAGCAGCCCGAGGCTGCATTCCACGTCCGACAGCCTCGGCACGGCCCGCAGCCGCACCGGTCCCCGGCAGAGCAGTGCCGCCGCAAGGAGCGGAAGTACGCTGTTTTTCGCCGCCGGTATCGCCGCCGTGCCGTTCAGCGGCCGTCCGCCCATCACCCAAATCCGCCCGCTCTGCTGTGTCATATCCGCTGCCCCCATTCCGCAAAAGATACCCCACGATATGCAAAAGCAGGGGCGGATGTCACGATTTGAGTTTGTAATAGTATTTCTGGTCTTGCCAAGGCTCCCCCTTCGGGGGAGCTGGCGCGGAGCGCCTGAGAGGGCAAGGCCGCTGATGTGGAATCGCAGACACAGCGATAGTCTCGCTCTGACAAAGGCACTGCTTATCGCTGCACGGTGCCTCTGTATCACCGGGCTTGCCCTCTCCGTCTGCTGCGCAGACACCTCTCCCAAAGGGAGAGGCTTTTTGCTTACGGTCAAGC
>ERZ811283.48-NODE-48-length-14012-cov-6.84166_pt1 | contig 14012 bp, 10 predicted proteins | sample MGYA00520195_ERZ811283 | MGnify/ENA primary metagenome ERZ811283 (study PRJEB31588, sample SAMN03399877) | human gut metagenome | study: EMG produced TPA metagenomics assembly of the PRJNA231909 data set (A prospective, longitudinal analysis of the...
CTTCCGATCTCCCTGTCCGGCACCACCGGTGCTGCCGCGGCCACCGTCATCGGCCAGTTCTGCGGCGCGGGCATGACGCTGTACTTCAACCTCAATAAGAACCCCGACATCCAGATCAGCTTCCGGGGCTTCCGGCCCAGCGCCAAGGCCATCGGCCGCATCTACACCGTCGGCCTGCCCAGCATCGCCATGCAGTGCGTGGGCAGCGTGATGACCTTCTTCATGAACCAGATCCTGATGGCCTTCTCGGCCACGGCTGTCGCCGTCTTCGGCGTCTACTTCAAGCTGCAGAGCTTCGTGTTCATGCCCATCTTCGGCATGAACAACGGCATGGTCCCCATCATCAGCTACAACTACGGCGCGCGGAAGCCGGAGCGGGTCAAAAAGACCATCCGCCTCGCAGTCTTCTACGCCGAGTGCATCATGCTGGCGGGCTTCTGCATCTTCCAGTTCCTGCCGGATAAGCTGCTGGGCCTCTTCGCCGCCGGCGACGCCATGCTGGCCATCGGCGTCCCGGCGCTGCGCATCATCTGCCCCCACTTCCTGCTGGCGGGTGCCGGCATCGTGCTGAGCTCGGTGTTCCAGGCGCTGGGCAACGGCGTGTTCAGCCTGACCGTCTCCATCTGCCGTCAGCTGGTGGTGCTCATCCCCGCCGCATGGCTGCTGAGCCGCACCGGCGAGGTGAATATGGTCTGGTGGGCCTTCATCATCGCGGAGGTGGTCAGCCTTGCGCTGAGCCTCGTTTTCATGGCCCGCATCAACCGTACCGTCATCGTCCCGCTCTCCGAAAAGCAGGACGCGGCCGTATAACCTGAAAGGAACGTGAACTCTATGGCAAAAAAGCTGAAGTGGAACCTTATCCTCATGAGCCTGCTCTATCTGGCGCTGGGCATCTTCCTGCTGATGGTGCCCGGCACGGCCCTCAACGTGGTCTGCTGCGCGCTGGGCGGCGTGGTGCTGGCCTGCGCGGCAGTGCAGCTGGTGCGGTATTTTGTCGTAGAGCGCGGCGTATTCCAGAGCCAGCTCACCCTCATCTCGGGGCTGGTCTGTCTGGCGCTGGGCGCATTCCTCATCATCCGCAGCGATGTGGTGGTGCGGGTGCTGCCCATCGTGTTCGGCCTGTTCGTCATCTTTGACAGTCTGGGCCGCATCCAGAACGCTCTCGAGCTGCGCCGGTGCGGGTATCCGAGCTGGAAGATCTTTCTGCTGCTGGCTGTGCTCAGCGTCGTGCTGGGCATCGTGATGGTGGTGGACCCCTTCGGCACCATGGAGACGCTGGTGATGGCCATCGGCCTCATCCTCATCCTGGAAGGCGCGCTGAACCTGCTGAGCGCCCTGTACACCATGCTGGCCGTCCGGCGCTTTATAAAGCTGCATCCGGAGACTCAGTCCATGCTGGAAGCCATCACCGGCCAGGATCTGAACGGCGACGGCGTCATCGCCCCGGATGTCTCCCACGCGGATGTGGAGTCTACCGCTGTGGAGCTCGACTATGTGGATGAGAGCGCCGAGGTGGAGCAGGAGAACAAATAACGTCAGCGGGCTTGCCCTCTCAGTCACCTTCGGTGACAGCTCTCCCAAAGGGAGAGCCTCTGGCCTGCCGGAAGATTTTTGCCTCTCCCTTTGGGAGAGGTGGCTGCGACCAGCGGGAGCAGACGGAGAGGGCAAGGACGCTGACCGCATGGCAAACTGCTGCTGAAAAACGAAACCCAAGATCAATTCAACACAAAGGATAAAAAGAGTTATGGAAAAGTACGATCTCATCATCGTTGGTGCCGGCCCTGCCGGCATCTTCACCGCTGTGGAGCTGCTGCGCCGCGGCAGCAAGAAGCACATCCTGCTGGTGGAAAAAGGCAGGCCGGTGGAAAAGCGCCACTGCCCCAAGGCCGAGATCGGTCACTGCGTCAACTGCCGCCCCACCTGCGCCATCACCACCGGCTTCTCCGGTGCAGGCGCCTTCTCCGACGGCAAGCTGAGCCTCTCCTATGAGGTCGGCGGCGACCTGCCCAGCCTCATCGGCGAAGAGTTTGCGCAGGAGCTCATCGACTACACCGACAAAATCTACCTCGAGTTCGGCGCTGACCCCCATGTGGAGGGCATCTACACCGGCGAGGACATCAAGGAGATCCGCAAGAACGCCATCCACGCCGGTCTGAAGCTGGTGGACTGCCCCATCCGCCACCTCGGCACCGAGAAGGCACAGCAGCTCTATCTCGCCATCCAGAACTATCTGGCTGACAACGGCGTGGAGATGCTCTTCTCCACCGAGTGCGAGAACATCATCCTCGAAGACGAGGAGTGCAGGGGCGTGCTGCTGCGTCAGGGCGACGGGGAGCCCCGCGCCGTCTACGGCGACACCGTGGTCATCGGCACTGGCCGCCGCGGCGCAGACTGGCTTGAGAAAATCTGTGCAGAGCACCATATCGCCCACAAGCCCGGCACCGTGGACATCGGTGTCCGCGTCGAGTGCCGCAACGAGGTCATGGAAAAGGTGAACAAGGTGCTGTACGAGTCCAAGCTCATCGGCTACCCGAAGCCCTGGAAGAACAAGGTCCGCACCTTCTGCCAGAACCCCGGCGGCTTCGTGGCACAGGAGAACTATGACAACGACCTGGCCGTGGTCAATGGCCACAGCTTCAAGGAGAAGAAGAGCGAGAACACCAACCTCGCCATCCTCGTCTCCCACAACTTCACCGAGCCCTTCAACCAGCCCATCGCCTACGCCCAGAAGGTGGGCGAGCTGACCAATATGCTGGGCGCGGGCCACATCATGGTGCAGCGCTACGGCGACATCCTCGACGGCAAGCGCACCTGGGCGAAGGAGCTGGCCCAGTCCAACGTCAAGCCCACCCTGAAGGACGCCGTGGCCGGTGACATCACCGCCGCCATGCCCTACCGCGCCATGACCAACATCATCGAGTTCATCAAGATGCTGGACATGGTCGTCCCCGGCTTTGCCGCCAACGAGACCCTGCTGTACAGCCCTGAGCTGAAGTTCTACTCCAACAAGGTCAAGATGGACTCGAACCTCGACACCAACATCAAGGGCCTGCACTGCCTCGGCGACTCTTCCGGCTGGACTCGCGGCCTGATGATGGCCTCCGTCATGGGCGTGCTGATGGGCCGCAAGCTGGCTGAGAAGGAAGGCTGCTGAAACGCCTTTCTGCACTAAGCTGCGCTGAATATTTGGTTCCCGATGCCTCTCCGCACTCCGCGGAGGGGCATTTTTTGCGCTTCCTGCGGGAAAACCGTGCAGGATACAAAAATCGGCAGAAAAAGTCAATTTCCGTCAAACATGAAAATTTATGGGAATTTGAATTGATTTTCTTCGTTCAAACTGCTACAATCTCAAGTAGAACTCAAGAAGGAATTGTGTCTTGCGCATAATGCGAGGAGGGATCACTTATGTGCGAAGCCCCCGGAAGCGTAGTAACGCTGCTATGTTCCGGCATCCAGCTTTACAGCGCCGAGAGGCGCATTGCGGACTGCATCCTTGCAGATGTAAAGCGGGCGTCGATGTGTACGTCAGCAGAACTGGCCCGGCTGAGCTGTTCGTCCGAGGCCACCATCACCCGGCTGTGCCACAAACTGGGGTTCGAGAACTACCGCAAATTCCAGCTGGCGCTGGCACGGGACGCCATGGAGCAGCAGGAAGCCCAGCGTATGCGGGACGAAGGGCAGGACGAGCTGCATCAGGCACTTCTGAACATTCTGGCAAACCGCGAAGAGGAGCTGCGGGCCACCATTCAGGCCATCGACACCCGCCAGCTGCGGCAGATCCTCTCTCTGCTACGCAGCTGCGAGGTCATGGAGGTGGTCTCTGAGGGCGGCGGCCTGCCGGTGGCCTTCGATGCCTCCATCCGGTTCAGCCACCTGGGCAAGCGGTGCGTTTCCAGCGCAGTCCACGAGAAGAACCTTGCCTTTGCTCAGACGCTGACCCCCAAAGACATCCTCATCGTGCTCTCGGCCTCCGGGCAGAGCGCCAGACTGGAAGAGGTGTCCGCTGCCGCCAAAGGGCGGGATGTACCGGTGCTGCTCATCACCTGTGACAGCCACGGCCCGCTGGCCCAGCTGGCCGACTATGTGATGACGGCTTCCAACCGCGAACAGCGGCTCATCGAGGGCAGTCATGCGGCATCGCTGCTCTCGCCGAACGTCCTTATCGAGGTGCTCTACTACCTGCTGCGGATGGAAAATCTGTAAAAAAAAAAAAAAACGCTGGCACGAATGTGCCAGCGTTTGTTTTTATCATCAGAGCTCCAGATCACTGGGCAGGATGACATCCAGCTCCGCCGCAGGCTCTGCCACGAGGCGGCGGCTCTGGTGGAAGATGGCCTTTTCCAGCGTGTTGCGGGCGAGACGTCCGTTGCCCGCCGTGCGGGCGTCCTCTGCCTGCCGGCGCTCGTAGTAGCCCCGCAGCGGTTCCGTGCAGCTCCCGGCCAGCCTGTAGCCCCTGCCCCTCGCCAGCACATTCGTGATGTCCAGCAGCTCATCGGCGGTGTAGTCCGGGAACTCTATCCTGTTCGGGAAGCGGCTGGCAAGGCCGCTGTTGGCGGTCAGGAAGGTCTCCATCTCCCTGGTGTAGCCCGCAAGGATGACCACCAGCTCGTCGCGGTGGTCTTCCATCCCCTTCACCAGCGTGTCGATGGCCTCAAGGCCGAAGCTGTCCTGCTCGCCCCGGTAGAGGCTGTAGGCCTCGTCGATGAAAAGGACGCCGCCCAGCGCGCTCTGGATGACGCTGTTGGTCAGGGGGGCGGTGTGGCCGGTGTAGCGGCCCACGAGGTCTCCCCGGCTCACCTCCACCAGCTGCCCGCCCTTGAGGGCGCCGATGGCCTTGAGGTACTTTGCCACGAGCCGGGCGATGGTGGTCTTGCCGGTGCCGGGGTTGCCGGTGAAGATCATGTGCATCGAGAGGCTGGCGGTCTTGAGGCCCGCCGCCGCACGGCGCTGCTGCACCTGAATGTTATCGGCGAGGCCGAAGACGTATTCCTTCACCGGTGCAAGGCCCACGAGGTCGTTCAGCTCTTTCCTGATTTCTTCCACTGCGCCGGTATAAGCGGCGGGCAGCAGGCCGAAGAGCTTCTGGGGTCCGGCGTCGTTGAGGGCAAAGTCCAGGCCGTCCTCCCGGGCAGTCAGTGTAATCGTTCCGGTAAGCGCGGCATCTGTTTGCAGACAGTATTCGCTCAGAGCGCGGAATATCTTATCGCAGCAGGCGGTCAGCCCCGCCGCACCCTGCTTCGGGCTGCACTGGGCCGCCACATAGTCCCGCACATCCGCGCCCGCCGACAGGGTCAGGCCGAGGCGGGTCTTCACTTTTGCGGCCAGCGCGTTGAGCTGCTGGGCTGCCAGCGCGGCGAGGGCTTCCCGCGCAAAGGCGCCGGTCTCACAGACATCGCCCAGCGCCGAGACGAAGGCCGCACCGAACTTGTCGGCCAGCGCCTCCCGGCCCTTCTGGGAGAAGAAGACGAGGTACTTGCCGCAGGGGGTGATGCGGCTCACAGCCCCGGGGGCAAGCGCCGTTCCGGCGTCCACGAGGATGCCCTCCTTGTTGACAAGATACCGGCTGGACAGGGGCGCACTGCCCTTGACGGCGAGGTCTGCCAGCGTCCTCAAAAAGCCCGGGTAGCAGCTCTCGTAGTGCTCAAAGACCAGGATCTCGCCCGGCGCATGGAGGGCGGCGTACAGATCCTGCAAAAAGAGCTTTTCGGCCCCCGGGTTGGGGTAAAGCGCCAAATCCATAACGGCCAGCTTATCGCTCTGCAAAAGACCCCGGGCGGCCATGCAGCGGGCCGTCTCCGTCAGAGCGAAATGCCGCCCCGTGCCGGGCGCACCGCAGAGCAGGATGACATTCCGGGCCGTGGGGGCCTCCGTCCCCAGCACGAAAGGCCGGCGCATCGCCCGCACGACGCCGTCCACGAAGGCGTCCTGCCCCAGCACCGTCTTTTTCACCTCAGCGGCCAGCCCTTCGAAGCTGCCCAGATGCTCCTGTTTGACTTCGGTGGTGCCTTTGGCCAGCAGGCCGTCGGCCTCCATATCCTCGAGCATCTTCCGGCTCTGGGCCAGCGCCTCCTGTGTGGTGTCTCTGCGCAGCTCGGCGTTCTGCTTTTTCAGCATTTCGTCCAGCTTTTTCTGCTGCTCGAGCAGGGCTGCGTTCATATCGGGCAGACCGGGCTTTTCCGGCGGCATTTTCTGCGTATCAAAGCGCAGTTTTCCTCCCGGGCCGAACACTCCGTTCATCAAGTTCTCCCAATCGTCGGTGTATGCCATCTGCCTGCCTCCGTCCTGCGTTTTTCCCAGTATAGTGTACTTTGCCCCCTTTTGCAAGAAAAGTCTTGAAAATCCACGGGCAGGCGGGTACACTAATTTTATATTGATTTGATATGCGAAGGGAATGGAACGAAATGAAAACGCCCGCAGAGTGGAAAACGCTGTTCGAGAGCAGCGCCTTTGCACGGCAGACAAACTACAGCGGCCCTCTGGGGCCGGAATATAACCCCTCCGGCACCCGGCTCCGGCTCTGGGCGCCCACGGCGCAGAAGGTATCAGTCAACCTCTACCGCCGGGGCGACGGCGGGGCCTGCATGGGGACCCTGCCGCTGGAACAGCACGGGCAGGGCGTCTGGTCGGTCTATCTGCCCGGCGACCAGCACGGACATTACTATACCTTTACCGTCGAGGTGGACGGCACAGCATACGAGACGGGCGACCCCTACGCCCGGACGGCAGGCGTCAACGGCCTGCGGAGCATGATTTTAGACGCGCCCCGCATCGACCCGCCCGACTGGAGCCACGACCACCGGGTCATCGTCCCGGCCTCCCGCCGGACGGTATGGGAGGTCAGCGTCCGTGACTTCTCGCAAGACCCGGCCTGCGGCGTTCGGAATGCATGGCGGGGCAAATTCATGGCCTTTACCCAGAAGGGGACCACCCTTTCTTCCGCCGGCACCTTCCCCACCTGCCTCGACTATCTCAAGCGGCTGGGAGTGGGCTATGTGCAGCTGATGCCCATCTTCGACTTCGGCAGTGTGGACGAGAGCCGCCCCCTCACCCGGCAGTATAACTGGGGCTACGACCCCACCAACTACAACGTCCCCGAGGGCAGCTACTCCACCGACCCCACGAAAGGCGAAGTCCGGGTGCGGGAGTGCAAGGAGATGATAGCCGCCCTCCACGCGGCGGGCATCGGCGTCATCATGGACGTGGTGTACAATCATATGTACCGCAGTGAGAACCCGCTGAACAGCACGGTGCCTTATTATTTTTTCCGGCAGAACCCGGACGGCAGCTTCTCCAACGGCAGCGGCTGCGGCAACGAGTTTGCCAGTGAGCGGCCCATGGCCCGGAAATACCTCATCGACTCGGTGCTCTACTGGGCGCAGGAATATCACATCGACGGCTTCCGCTTCGACCTCATGGGCCTCTATGACGTGGACACCATGAACGAACTGCGGGCTGCGCTGGACGCTCTGCCGTGCGGCAGAAACATCCTGATGTACGGTGAGCCGTGGCAGGGCGGCGGGAGCCAGCTCCACCGGTACGAGGCCAACAAGGCGAACCTCGCCATGCTGTCCGAGCGCATCGGCATCTTCTGCGACAACACCCGCGACGTCATCAAGGGCGGCTGTTTTGACGCCCGGGAGCCGGGTTACGTCGAGGGCAGACCGGGCAGCTTCTGGGACATCGGCGGGGCCGTGTCCGCGTGGTGCCGCAGCGACAAACTGCCCGCCCATTCGCCCTCCCAAATCGTCAGCTATGTCTCTGCCCACGACAATTTCACTCTCTGGGACAAGCTGATGCTCGTCCGGTACGCCCGTCCCGAGTACACTGCCGCCGACTCGGCGGCGCTGGCCCAGAACCGGCTGGCGGCGGGCATCTATCTCACCTGCATGGGGATGCCCTTCCTGCAGGCCGGCGAGGAGTTCGCCCGCACCAAAAAAGGTCAGGGCAACACCTACTGCTCTTCGCCCTCCCTCAACCGTCTGGACTGGAAGCGGGCCGCGCAGTTCCACGGTCTTGTGGACTATTACCGGGGCCTGCTGGGCCTGCGGGCGCAGTTCCCCCGCCTGAGCGCCTCGGATGCGGCCAGCCCGGCGGCCATCCGATTTTTCTCGCTGGAACAGCCCCTCGTGGGCTGGACTTTGCCTGCCGCACCCGGCGACGGCGCGGCATGGCGAGCGCTCTGCGTCTTTTACAATCCCACGGAAGAAGAAAAACGGGTCCGCTTGCCCGACGGCCAGTGGAAATTGCTGAGCGACGGCGTATCGTCTGCGCTCTGGAAAGGTCCCAGCCGGGTCTGCGGCGGCGAAGTAACACTGCTGCCATACAGTGCAACGATTTTCGGCCAGGTATAACAAAAAGCGGCCCGCCGCTTTGCGCGGCGAGCCACCTAATCATGTCCTGATTTAGCCCTGCGGGTTCTGCTGAGGCACAGACTCGGCAGACTTCTCCTGACGGGATGCGCCGTTGGTGCCATTGCCGCTGTTGGCGGCGTTCTTTTCGCCCAGCGTCAGGCTGACGGTCTGCATCTGACCGTCGCGGGCGACGGTGATGGACAGGGTGTCACCGGCAGAGTGCTCCTGCATCAGGGTGCCAAGGTCGGTCTTCTGGGCCACCTCGGTGTTGTCGATGCTGACGATGCGGTCGCCGGCCTTGAGGCCCGCCTTATCGGCAGGGCCGCCGGACACGACGTCCACGACGTAGATGCCGTAGGCGTTGACGCCCAGCTGTGCCGCCGTCTGTGCGTCGGTGACAGCCAGATAGGTGATTCCCATGTAGGGACGGCCCGTGACGTAGCCGTTCTCCAGCAGGTCCTGCGCCACCTTGATGGCGTCGTTGATGGGGATGGCGAAGCCCAGACCCTCAGCGTCAGAGCTGGAAGACTTTGCGTTGACGATGCCGATCAGCTCGCCGTTCATGTTGAACAGGCCGCCGCCGGAGTTGCCGGGGCTGACAGAAGCATCCATCTGAATGAGGGACATGGTGTTGACAGAGCTGGAGCTCTGGATGGAGACGCTGCGGTTCAGGGCGCTGACGATGCCGCTGGTGACGGTGCCGCCCAGCTCACCCAGCGGGTTGCCCACGGCCAGCACGTTGTCGCCCACGGCCAGCTTGTCGCTGTCGCCCACGATGGCGGGGGTCAGGCCGTCGGCATCGACCTTGATGACGGCGATGTCGCTGGTGGAATCCTCGCCCACGACGGTGGCGGTGTAGTCCTTGTCGCCGATGGTGACGGTGATGTTGGACGCGCCGCTCACGACATGGTCACAGGTGAGGATGTAGCCATCCGAGCTGATGATGACGCCGCTGCCGGCGCCGCTCTCCACCTGGCTCTGGCCGTACCAGGACCACTGGGAGTAGACCACCTGCTCGGTGGTGATGACCACGACGCTGGGGCTGACGGTCTTGGCCACCTGTGCGGTGGTCATGCCGCTGGAAACAGTCGTGCCTTCGGCGGCGCTCTCAGAGTCTGCCGAAGAGCTGTCGGACCTCTCCACCTTCTGGATGACGACTTTGTTATTGCCGCCGAAGCGTGCGCCCACAAAGCCGCCCATAAAGCCCATGGCTGCGGCCAGCACCAGAGCGACGATGCCCTTTACAGCCTTGCCTGCATTCTTCTTAGGCTTCTCAGGCTTCTTCGGCGCGGCAGGGGTTGTGTTCTGCGGGCCTGCGGGAGGCGGCGTTGCGCCGCCGGAAGGCTGGGTGCTCTCGCTGAAGGCAGAAGCAGTGTTTGCGGTGTTCATGCCGCTGGAACCCACATTGGGGTAGCCGGTATCACCGGCAGGATTATTGGAAGAGGAATAGTCATATTCCCATTTGTTTTCATCCATCGTGATTACTTCCTTTCTAAGGGATTAGAAGTTGTTTTCATAACTGTTGCGCACCGTCTGAGCGGTCTTTTTGCCCGCATACTGCGTTGCTTTCCCTTGCAATCCGCCTAGGATTGCTTCGGGAAAGCGCCTTGCCTGCCGGCAAAAATCCTCGCCCATTCGGCACTCTCCGGCTATGAAAACAACTTCGGCCGGGGGAAGAGCTTTTCCGCTCCTCTCCGGCACGGTTTTATTCTATCCGCTAATTGTGAAAATCAATCGTTTCCCCAGTGAAGAATGTGTGAAATAAGGTCTAAGGAGTTTCTATGAAAATCAGCGCCACTCAAACGGGCTTTGCCCTTTATAAAGAGGCCGACATCATCGGCCGGTGCGGCGTCACCCCCACCCCAAAAGGCGCGGACATCACGGCCCTGTCCGTCCTGCCCCGGTGGCGGCGGAAGGGCTACGGCTCCTACCTGTTAAAAGAGATATTGCGCCGGTTCGGCGGTTATGACCGGGAGGCCGCGACGGTGTTCACCGCCCCCCTGCCCGCCGACGAGGGCGAAGGGCTGTTCTGGCAGAAATTCGGCTTTGCGCCTGAGGATGGGCGGCTCGTCCGCCGCCGCACCCCCGATCTGACGGCGGTGCGCTTCGTGCAGGACTATCTTGCCGCCCATCTCCCCCACCCGAAGCTCTGCATCGACGCCACCTGCGGCAACGGCGGCGACACGGCGTTCCTCTGCCGCCTTGCCGGCCCGGAAGGCCGGGTGCTGGGCTTCGACATCCAGCCCGGGGCCGTCACTTCCACCCGCACCCGGCTCGAAAAGCAGGGCCTCACGGCAGAGCTTATCTGCGACAGCCACGCGAACCTCTTACAGTACGTCCGGCCCGGCACGGCGGACATCGTGATGTTCAACTTCGGCTGGCTGCCCGGGGCCGACCACAGCGTCTTCTCCACAGCGGACAGCAGCATCCCCGCGCTGGAAGCCGCCCTCGCGGCGCTGCGCGCCGGCGGCGTGCTCAGCGCCATCCTCTACAGCGGCCGCGTCATCGGCACGGACGAAAAGCAGAGCATCCTCGGCTGGCTGCGGGCTCTCCCGCTGGAAAAATATACCGTACTGGTGTGCGATTTTGCCAACTGGGCCGACACCGCGCCCCTGCCCTGCCTTGTTCTGAAAAAATAGCAAAAACTCTTGCATCCATGTGGATTTTCTGTTAAAATAAGTGTTGTATGTAATTTTATAGGAGAGTTTCCCATGGAAACAGACCCTATTGTTTGCTGATACATCCACCCGGCCCTTCGCGGGGCCGCATCTCAGGAGAACGAAACTTTTATGACAAATCGTGAAGAAATCGAGCGCCGCCGGACGTTTGCTATCATCAGCCACCCCGACGCCGGCAAAACGACGCTGACCGAAAAGCTGCTGCTGTACGGCGGAGCCATCAATCAGGCAGGCTCTGTCAAGGGCAAGCAGAGCGCAAAGCACGCCGTGTCCGACTGGATGGACATCGAGAAGCAGCGCGGCATCTCCGTCACTTCCTCTGTGCTGCAGTTCAACTACGCAGGCAAGTGCGTGAACATTCTGGACACCCCGGGCCATCAGGACTTCTCGGAGGACACCTACCGCACCCTGATGGCAGCCGACTCGGCTGTCATGGTCATCGACGCCGCAAAGGGCGTCGAGGCCCAGACCATCAAGCTGTTCAAGGTCTGCACCCTGCGCCATATCCCCATCTTCACCTTCATCAACAAGATGGACCGCGAGGCCCGCGACCCCTTCGAGCTGATGGAGAACATCGAAGAAATTCTGGGCATCAAGACCTACCCCATGAACTGGCCCATCGGCTGCGGCAAGGAGTTCAAGGGTGTGTTCGACCGCAACACCCGCAAGGTGCTTGCTTTCTCCAGCGACGGCCGCGCCAACGGCGTCAAGAAGGTCGAAGAGACCGAGGCTGAGCTGGGCGATGCCGCACTGGACCAGCTGCTGACCCCCTATCTGCACCAGCAGCTGGTGGACGAAATTGAGCTTCTGGACGGTGCTGCCGAGGAATTCGACCTTGACCGCGTGCTGCGCGGCGAGCTGAGCCCCGTGTTCTTCGGCTCTGCGCTGACCAACTTCGGCGTCGAGCCCTTCCTCGAGAACTTCCTCCGCCTCACCCCCACCCCGCTGGCCCGCGTGGACAGCCTGACCGGCGAGGCCGTTGACCCCTGCCGCGATGAGTTCTCGGCCTTTATCTTCAAAATTCAGGCCAACATGAACAAGGCCCACCGCGACCGTATCGCCTTCATGCGCATCTGCTCGGGCAAGTTCGAGCGCGGCATGGAAGCCTACCATGTGCAGGAGGGCAAGAACATCAAGCTGGCCACCGGCACCCAGCTGATGGCGCAGGACCGCGCCATCGTCGATGAAGCCTACGCAGGCGACATCATCGGCCTGTTCGACCCGGGCATCTTCTCCATCGGCGACACCCTGTGTACCGGCAAGAAGAAGGTCGAGTTCGCCGGCATCCCCACCTTCTCCCCCGAGCACTTTGCCCGCATCGAGCAGAAGGACACCATGAAGCGCAAGCAGTTCGTGAAGGGCATGGAGCAGATCGCTCAGGAGGGCGCGATCCAGATCTTCCGCGAAGTGGGCGGCGGTATGGAAGAAGTCGTGGTCGGCGTCGTCGGCGTGCTGCAGCTGGAAGTGCTGGAGTACCGTCTGAACACCGAGTACAACGTCGAGATCCGGATGCAGCAGCTCCCCTTCGAGCAGCTGCGCTGGATCCAGAACGACCCCGACACTTACGTCCTGCGTGACCTCGACCTCACCAGCGACACCAAGGCCGTCGAGGACATGAAGGGCAATCGCCTGCTCCTGTTCACCTCCGATTGGGCTATCCGCTGGGCTGAAACGCACAATGAGACGTTAAAGCTGAGCGAATTTGGCAATATTTAAGTTACAGGTTCCCAAGAGCTGCTATGCAGAAGACCTGCATGGCAGCTCTTTTTGGAATAAATCTAAAATGCAACAATATGTACCAGTCAGCGACAACACCCCCCTTCGCGGGGCGCTGCCGGAAAAGAAGGTAACGATTTATGGAAAAACGTAACATTGGCAAAAGCGGCCTCTCCGCACCATTTCTGGGGCTTGGCACCTGGGCCATCGGCGGTGGCAGCTGGTGGGGCGACAACGACGACGCCCTGTCGGTAAAAGCCATCGAGACTGCCGTGGAGCAGGGCATCACCTGGATAGACACCGCCCCCATCTACGGCCTTTACCACAGCGAAGAGGTGGTGGGCGAAGCTTTGCGCCACATCGACCGGGACAAGGTCATCCTCTCCACCAAGTGCGGCCTCGAGTGGCGGCACGAAAGCCCCGTTCTCCACAAGGTGGTGGACGGCGTGCAGACCTACCGCGACCTGTCGGCCAAGAGCATCATCGAGGATGTGGAAGACAGCCTGCGCCGTCTCGGCACCGACCATCTGGACGTGCTCTACACCCACTGGCAGACGCCGGACCTTTCCATCTTCCCGCTGGAAGAGACCGTCGAAGCCATGATGAAGCTCAAGGAGCAGGGCAAGATCCGTGCCATCGGCGCGTCCAACACCACCGCTGAGTTCATCCGCGGCTACTGCAAATACGGCCAGCTGGATGTCATTCAGGAAAAGTACAGCCTGCTGACCCGCCGCATCGAAAAGCAGCTGCTGCCCACCTGCAAGGAGCTGGGCGTGTCCATTCAGGCTTATTCTCCCTTGGAGCAGGGCCTGCTCACCGGCAAGGTGACCATGGACACCACCTACCCCGAGGGCAGCACCCGGAACACGAACCCCTGCTTCCAGCCCGCCCGCCGGGCGCAGGCCATCCGGCTGCTGGACAGCTGGTCTGACCTCTGCGAGAAGTACCACTGCACCAAGGCGCAGCTGGTCATCGCCCTGACGGCCCGGATGATCCCCGGCCTGCACGTTCTGTGCGGCGCACGGACGCCGGAGCAGGCCATCGACAACGCCGGTGCGCTCCACATCGCACTGGAAGGCGCCGACGCCGTCCAGATGAAGTGGGACGTGGACGCCATTTCCTGAGCAAAACCGCAGATATGAAACGAGCAGAGCCTCCACCGAAAGGTAGAGGCTCTGCTCGTTTCATATCTGGATTCTTTGTGATAAACTTGAACTTGTCGGGGCGAGGCCCCTCCATCTTGCTGCCGCAAGACCGTTCTGTCACT
>ERZ811283.55-NODE-55-length-13364-cov-6.07018_pt1 | contig 13364 bp, 13 predicted proteins | sample MGYA00520195_ERZ811283 | MGnify/ENA primary metagenome ERZ811283 (study PRJEB31588, sample SAMN03399877) | human gut metagenome | study: EMG produced TPA metagenomics assembly of the PRJNA231909 data set (A prospective, longitudinal analysis of the...
TGTACGCGAGGTGTTCGAGACCATCCAGCCGGTAGTCGAGAAGCACCCGGAGTACGAGAAGGCAGGCGTGCTGGAGCGCATCGTCGAGCCGGAGCGCGTGGTGAAGTTCCGCGTGGCCTGGACCGATGATGAGGGCAAGGTGCAGGTGAACCGTGGTTACCGCGTGCAGTTCAACTCCGCCATCGGACCGTACAAGGGCGGCCTGCGCTTCCACCCGACCGTCAACGAGGGCGTCATCAAGTTCCTCGGCTTCGAGCAGATCCTCAAGAACTCTCTGACCACGCTGCCCATGGGCGGCGGCAAGGGCGGCTCCGACTTCAACCCGAAGGGCCGTTCCGACGCTGAAGTGATGCGTTTCTGCCAGGCGTTCATGACCGAGCTGTGCCGCCACATCGGCCAGTTCACCGACGTTCCCGCCGGCGACATCAACGTGGGTGGCCGCGAGATCGGCTACCTGTTCGGCCAGTACAAGCGCATCCGCGACGAGTACTCCGGCGTCCTGACCGGCAAGGGTCTGGAGTTCGGCGGCTCGCTCGCCCGCACCGAGGCCACCGGCTACGGCGTGTGCTACTACACCCAGGAAGCCCTGCGCGTGCTGAAGAACGACTCCTTCGAGGGCAAGACCGTCGTGGTCTCCGGCTCCGGCAACGTGGCGATCTACGCCGTGCAGAAGGCCGAGGAGCTGGGCGCCAAGGTCGTCACCGTCTCCGACTCCAACGGCTATGTCTACGATCCGAACGGCATCGACGTGGCCGTGGTCAAACAGATCAAGGAAGTCGAGCGCGGCCGCATCAAGGAGTACGCCGAGCGCGTGCCGTCCGCCGAGTACCACGAGGGTTGCTCCGGCGTGTGGACCGTGCCGTGTGACATCGCGTTGCCGTGCGCCACCCAGAACGAAGTCAACGGCGAGTCCGCCGAAGCTCTGGTGAAGAACGGCTGCAAGGTCGTCGTCGAAGGCGCGAACATGCCGTCCACCCCGGAGGCCATCGAGGTCTACCAGAAGAACGGTCTACTGTACGGCCCCGCCAAGGCGGCGAACGCCGGTGGCGTCGCCGTTTCCGGCCTGGAGATGAGCCAGAACAGCTACCGTCTGTCGTGGTCCTTCGAAGAGGTCGACGCCAAGCTCAAGAACATCATGGAGACCATCGTCGCCGACTCCCTGGCCGCCGCCAAGGAGTACGGCCACGAGGGTGACCTGATGCTCGGCGCCAACGCCGCCGGCTTCGTCAAGGTCGCCAACGCCATGGTTGCGCAGGGCATCCTGTGATCGCGTAGGCGCGTAACGTTTGGCGCGCATTCGCGGATAGCGCGAAGGCCCGCCGAAACCAGTATTCGCATTGGTTTCGGCGGGCCTTCTGTATCCTGCAGCAGGTTTGGCCACCCCAGTCGCTTCGCGACAGCTCCCCGCCAACGGGGGCGGCGCGCGATCACCGGGTCGCCATCATGTCGATTGCCCCCGCATCCGGAGAAAGTCCCATCCCGCAGGCCAGAAACGGGACCTTTACGGGATGAGGCACGGGATGCCACCAACCCCGCGCTCTCAAAACTCGCAGATACAAGGCTAAATCCAACAAAAACGGCCCGTATCTGCGAGTTTTGAGAGCGCGATTCCCGCAACAACGAAAAATACGGCCGGGAAGGCGGCTCTCGGGAGCATCCCGTCCGCATCAAGCGCCCCATGCAATCAGTCGTCACGACATGCCGGCGGGGAATGATGGCCGCCACCGATTTCTCAGCGGAGGCCATCCCGACATGCCAGAATCTTGGGATGGCGGCTCGCGCCTTACTCGGCGCAGCGGCGCAGCAGCACCACGCCGGCACCGGCGGCCAGCAGCAGGACCGCGGCCACGGCGAACGCCATCGTCGAGGCACCCGTCTTGCTCAGGCCGCTCGGCTCGGTGGCATCCACCTTGCCGTTCGGGCTCGGCTTGACCGCCGGCTTCTGCGGCTCGGGCTTGGTGGACAGCTCCTGCGGGTCGGGCTTCTCGCCATCAACCTTCACCAGAGCCTTCCGGGCGGCCTGCAGCGCGGCAAGCGCGTCAGCCACCTGGGCGGGAGTCGCGTCCTCGTCGGCGGCGACCTTCTTCGCAGCGTCGAAGGCGGCCTGGAACGCATCCCAGCCGGACTCGTACTTGTCCTCGGTCAGCTTTTCGGCGGCGGCGATCGCGTTGTTCAGCGCGGTCTTGTCGGCGGCCTTGACGCTCACTTCGAAGGTCTTGGAGTACTCGGTGTCCTTGAGCGTCACCGTGAACGTGGCCTTGCCGACCTTCGCGAACGGCTTCGCGTAATCCACAACGGCACCATCGGCGTCAACCGCGGCAACCCTACTGCCAAAAGGCCTGAAAGCCTAAGCTCCTGCGACTGGGCTTGCACCAGTGACCGTCCGATTAACGGTTCCAGCTCTCACTGCCATAGGCGCTTCGGTTACCCTTGCCTCTGATGATACCGCCATCGCGGATTTCGTCATGTGGGAGGCCGAGCTGATGGAAGACTTGAACCCTGATTCGGTCGAAGAGATGTCCCCAATTCCCCGCGCCGAGGCGCACGCATAGAATTGAAGACCCCGCCCGGCGGCCCCGGGCGACCATATAACCATCGTTCTTCGCAGAGAGGGAAGCCACTGCGCTTCCCTCTCTCTTTTTATGCAAGGGAGCATCATGACAAGGAACTGGACAAACAGGAACAGCTACGGCTGCGAGCATGTCAGGCCACGCGATGACTGGGGCGAAAGCGTCGAGCAATGGCTGTCAAGCATGCTGGCGATCGGACGCACGCCGGAGACTCTGAGAACTAGATGGTATCAGATCGCGCGCTTTTCCAGGATCGTGGACAGGCCCATCGACCAGGTGGACGCCGACGCGGTGATCGCGTTCTTCCTGCAAAGCAGCATGGACCTTGAGGTCAAGCGTAACGCGCGCGCCTGCGTGAAGGTCTTCTACCAGTGGGCGGTCGCACACCGGATCGCCGACCACAATCCCATCGACGAGGTGCCCGTCATCCCCACGCGCCCCAGGGGCTGGCTGATCTGCCCGGAGCATGCCATCAACGAAGGCCTCAAGTCACAGGACGAGGACGCGGTGCTGGCCGTGATGTTCGGCGCGTGGATGGGCCTGCGACGCTTGGAGATGGCGCAGATCAACATCGCTACCGACATCGAGGACAACCCCGAGGAGATGCGCCTGCTCGTCCACGGCAAGGGCATCAAGGAGCGGGTGCTGCCTGTGCCGGGCGAACTCGCCCGAGCGATACGCCGGCGCGGCGGCGACTGGATTTTCCCCGGACGCTTCGACGGCCACGCCTGCGCGGATTACGTCGGCACCCGCATCAAGGAGGCCACATCGTTCCCCAGCCACAGCCTGCGGCGTAGGTTCGCCACCTTCGCCTACTACCGCACCGGCTGCGACATACTGCTGGTGTCCCAACTGCTCGGCCATTCCAGCGTCAGCACGACCATGCGCTACATCGGGATCAACACCGACCTCATGCGCGACGCCATGGAAGCCACGACAAGGGCCGACGTGTCGGAATGCCGACAGAGGGAGGCCGTGACCGCGTTCATGCCGGCCAAAACCATGCAGGGCCTCACGTTCGGGGCTAGACATCCTGATGACCCTCACCGCAGTTTTCGGCATGCCGGATATGCGGTAAATACCGGCATACCGAAAACCGACAGTTCATTTGGTGTCAAAATATCTTCTTCACCGCGTTGACAACCAACGGCCCCACCTTGCTGACGACCTTAGGACCATATTTCTTGGCGACGGCAAGGGCACCGCCGGCAAGGCCAACGGCCAGGACCGCCTTGTTTCGATCCTTTTTCGTGGAGCAGTCCAGGCACAGTCCCAATTCCCTGCGGGACTCCGGTATCGCGTGCCTGCACACGGAGCAAAGAGCTTGCTCGGATGACGAAGCGGCTCGGGATTCCACGTCAGTCTTCTTCTTGAATGGGTTCATCTTCCGTTTCCTTATCGGTTATCGCAGAGGCCCCATCCGGTCGAGGCCTATAGGGTTCGAGCAATCCCGACGGAATGCCTTGCCCCAAAGACATGCCGCCAAGGAGCGAGATTCTCTTGGAAAGCTCTGCGAACTGGTCCACAAGTTCCGGCATCTTCCTCTCGGATGGAAGTCCGCCGTCGATGACGAGAAGGGTATCCTCATCGAGTCCGTTCGCTTTGATGAATTCGCTGAACTGATCTAGGCAGGCACGGGCGGCACGTTCCTGGCCAAGCATCGAATATCCCTCGCCCTCCACACGCACTACATTCGTGATCTGCACGAGGTCATCGAACGCATCGGCAGCCGCCTGATGTATACGTTCGTTGCCATTGAGAGATTCTCCCAGACGTCTCACAAGCGCCAGCGGGTTCCGATTCAGATCGATGTCCGACTGCTCAATCAGGTAATTGGCGTTCTGGGTGAAGTTACGCATCAATGTGCGCTTTGCATCGGTGGCGGAGGAAAGAGCCTGCATGATCAAAGCATCCCTCAGCCGCGAATCCTCGACCTCCCTGGCCTGCATGAGCTTGTCCCACGCGCCCTCGGCCAAAGCAAGCCGATCATTCTGCAGCCCGATCCTGATGCCCTCCAACTGATCACGCAGGCTTCGAACCTCAGCAAGGACCATGGAAAGCGCCGCCTGCGTCTCCAATTGACGCATGGCATTGGTCACGTCCGGCGGCACGGTCTCCATATTGAGACGAACCTGCTTGTATATGCCCTTGTCATCGTAGACAAATGGCATGATGCGTCCCTCGGAGTCCAGACGGAAGCGCAGTCTGCCCTCCTTGACCATCTTCATGATCTCCGCTGGCAGATCGGCGGCCATCCGCACTTTGTCATCGCCGAGGAATTCCTTGACGAAGCCCACTAGGGCGGGAGCGACGACTTGCAGAGACTCCCAGTCCTTCAAAGACCCCAGCCATCTTGCCACGGCCCTTCTTGCCTGGATTGGCATCTCCGACGTTTCCTCCGTCAGAGAACGAGACTTGGGATCCCAGCGTTCTATGCTCATCTTGATGCGCGGGACCACTTCGTATCCGATGGATTGGTCCGCTATCGGCGTGGCCGGATCGTTCCCCGCATAACCGCAATACGGGCATGTCAAGGCCTTGTCGGAGATACTGGTTCCGCAATCCGGACACATGATCATTGCCACGCCTTGCTCCCCTCCTGATCAGCGTCCGTATGGGCCCATGAAGCGCGAACCGTTGAAGTGCATCATGTGATCCGGGGTATCGGCGCACCACGCTTCGGTCTCCCATGCGAGTTGAGCAAGGTACCGTTGCATGGTGCGTCGGTCGGGGAAGCAAGATACGAGCACCACCTTGTCCCACTGATCGGCGAAGAGCGTGTGCAGCTCGTTCTTGCGGGTCACGTCCACCGGTCCGTGCGTGCTGGCAGCCTCCATGAGGAACAACCAGCCCCTACGCTCGTCCCATGCGATGACATCCGGAGCCTTCTCTCTTGCCTTGAAGCTGATACCGAGATCGTCCAAGAGATCGGCATCGATGACGCCGTGCTTGTGGTCGGTGTCGTCAATGAACGCCACCCGGCATCCGGGAGCAAATCGCGGCAGCATTTCCTCGACCATCGCCTTGATCAACACCGACTGTCCGCTCGGGGACAGTTCGAGTTCCCGTCCCGAGGGAAGACGCACCGGGGTCTTGGGCATATGACGTCGCTCCTCGACCAAGGAACGATAGGACAGGTGGTCGGAAAGGAACCGTTCGACCGCGGATTCAAATCTAGGTTCGCGATAATGACGAAGCACTTCCAAGGCTTCGTCTGTCACGCGGTAGTTCCATTTCGGGGAGTTGATGGGCCGGTCCGGTCGGTCGGCGTTCTCCTCGACCAGTTGCGCGATGACGAACTGGTGCAGTGTGAAGCGTCGGATCGTCTCGCGGGTGTTCGCCGCGTATTCCACGCCGTACTGGTCACGAATCCAGTCCATGATGGCGCGCGTTCCCAGCATGGGATTGCTGACTTGGGACCAGTCATCGCCGGGCTTGAGCTGCAGGAGCGCGAGCAACGTCATGGCGCTTCGCTCATTGAGCTGTTCCCTGCCGACCTCGAAGTCGCGCAATACCTCGATGGTTTCCTCGATCAGCTGGCTTTTGTCCATGAGAACATTCCCTCCAAGGCATGGTCAATACTTTGCTGGTCCACCGCGTCGTTCACGGGCAGCAGGTCGGATAGCTCCGCAAGCTGTCCCGGCGACGGGCACGGCAGCTGGCGTAGGTCAGTGGCATTGACCTGCGTGCTGCCCGATACCTGGCGGTACCATTCATCGACGATGCTCGATGTCAGCCAGAGGGTCAGCCCCCACGCAACTTTGTCGTTCAACGGCACCGTCCGGCGGGATGTGCCTTGGTGCACGTAGTTCAGCTTGTTGTCCGCCACGTACTCCGTGTCGCTGCGCAGGTACGAGGCGTAGATGCGGTGCCGTTGTTCCTTGGCGGAGAACCTGTTGACCAGGCAGTAGCTTCCCGAGGGCAGCACCATGTTGCGTGAATCCGCCTTGTCCGTGACCCACTGCTCCCTGTCGCATTTGACCGGATGCACGGTCGTCATGCCCCACTGATTGTCGGACCAGTACAGTGGGTGGCTTCCCGGTTTCTCAGTGTCCGATAGCAGATCCCGATTGCGGAACCACACGAGCTTGCCGGTGGACACCCACATACCCTGCTCGGACAGGGTCTTGAATCGGGAGAGGCGGGGATCCTGGCGTTCGACGCGCAGGATGCGATCCCTGCCCATAGTCAGCGCTTCCAGCGGAATGAGCTCGTGCGGCTGCCGGTCCAGCGGAATCTCCGGGCGGATGCCGTCATAGACGGCGACCGAGCCGCTTTGCTTTCGCTTGGACACCTTCAGCAGCATGATCTCCTGAAGAACATCCATGTCCTTGAAGTGGTCCTGCCGCGAACCATAGACGGCCAGAACGTCCAAACTGCACTCATCAAGCAGCCATTTACGAAAATCCTTGAAATACTCGCCATTCATCCACGAACGGGGAATGATGGCCACGCATTCCCCGCCTTCGGCCAATGCCTGAACGGCGATCACCAGAAAAGCGGTGTACAGGTTGGTGATCTTCACGCCGCCGCCGGCCGTGGGAATGGTGACGGGACTGATCTTCTTATACGGCGGGTTAAGGATCACGCGATCGAACCTGTCATCAAGCAACACATCGAACACCGACTTGCCGATGACCTCGACATCATCGCATACCTGCCGGATCGAAGCTTCGGACGCCTTGGCGAGATCGACATCCCGCTCGATGGCCGTGACACTGCTGCCGGCTGATGCATGCGCGGCGACCAAGGCGGCCAAGATTCCGGTGCCCGAACCAAGATCAAGGACGCGCACGGGCTCAACGGCAGGAGTGAACAGTCCGGCCGCCTGCTCGGCAACGGGAGCGGGAGTCAGAAACTGCTCCCACTGCTGCTGCCGCTCCGGGGAAAGAGCGGCAGCAGCCTCATTGCGGATCTGCACGATGGACTTGCTCATATCTACAAGACTAATACGAGTTCTGTCCCTCTGCTCACTGCGCGTGGGAAAGATTAGCCATCGCTCTGCTCTCGGCATATGCCACGAGCTCTTCCTTCTTATGGGAAACGCGCAGCTATGCCCAATGAGCCGGCATCGCTAGATATTCTCGGCGTTGCCATCGCTACCGGAGAATTCGATGGCTTGGATCGCTTCTCCGGCATAGTCTTTTTGGGAAACGCCCTTGACAAATTCCTGATAGCGTTCACGACTCTGAGCGAGCATGTCACTGAAATACAGGAATTTTGCCCAGAACATTTCGACTTGCGCGTTCGCCGCTCCCGGAGACATCGGCTTGCCACGGTTGTCAAGCACCCGTCTGACGATGATGAGAACGTTGACTCTCTCGTCAATGCCGGACGCATTCTTTCTTCCCTCGGCTCGGTCGGTCCGGGCATCGTCCTTCTCCAGAATCCGAGTCATCGCCTCCGCATAACGCCATACCTGCTCTCGTATCTCCTCTATCTTGATATCACGACCATAGCGTTTGAATTCCACAATGGTCTCACGGTCAGGAGCCGTCAGATATTTGATATCCACGCGGCTGTTCGACTCCGAATCCGACGAAAAGTCCAGTTTGTATTCTTCTTCGCCTATTGTCCGGAACGCTTTTTCCTTCTCAGCGTTGCGCGTTGCGCGCTCCCATGCTGGATCGAGAAGCCAAGGATTGTCCGAAACGAAGTCACGCGGCGTGGCGTTTTCAAGCTCATTGGCTTTCAACATGGATTCCAACTTGTCTATCACTTCGAGGCGCGTACGCACGACCTGCGCGTATTCCATGTTTTCGTAGTCTTTGTAAGACGTCAAATATAATGGCCATTGGGCTAAGTACTCGTTTGATGGCGATTTGATTAAGGGCGGTTTGCCTAGGAAACAGGAACGTTTGGTGTTGGCGTGGGCTGAAATACACCGTGAGGATCTCGAGTCCAATTGGAAGTGTGTGGAGGCCCATGTGCAACCCGGACACATCGAGCCGCTTAGGTAAGGAGGTTTATTCATGTGTGACGGTGTTGTTTTGGTGACTGACGCTGTTCCGTTGGACGGCCACCGTGTGGCGGTCAGGTTCAGCGATGGTTATAGTGGCGTCTTGGATATGGCCAAGTATTTTGGCTATCCGGCGTTCGCTGGGTTGAATGATCCTGCGGTGTTCGCTACTGCGCGGGCTGGTCTCGGTACGGTGTTGTGGGGTGACGGTGATATAGACGTCGCACCTGATACCGCGCGTGAGGAGGCCGTGCCGTTGGGCGCGTAGGCCGCGTTGATGAATCCCGGTTGCTTTTGGCTGCCGGGATTTTGTTTATTCGAACGTGTTTGGCGGGGTTCCGCCTGATGAAAATACCCCAAGAGTGTTGCGTCACTCTCGGGGTTTTGCTTAAAACAAACGGATTTATAAGCCCTCTCATTGCAGCAAGGGGTTACCCGTCATCTAACCCAAACCGCCATAAGGAAATCCATTGGCAAAAATGGCTTTTTTACCGCCAGCCACGGCGCGCGGATACTGAGGGAGTCGAACCCGCAGATCACCACTGTCGATCAGCAGATGGAGATGCGCGGCAAGGTGATGGCCGACATCGTCATCAAAAAGATTCACGGCATAGACTCGCCGCGTACGGTGATGTTGCCGACCGAGCTGGTGGTGCGGCAGTCGGCGTGACCTGCGCAGGCTCGCGGCTGGACGCCGGCCGCGAGCCGTTGCGGGACCTCAGGATTTTGCGTCGGGGCCGACATCGGGATTCACGCCACCGACATGACTGCCGGCCGCCGCGACTGCGTCCAACGCGGTGCGCAGATGCGCAGGCGGAATCACCCTCCGCCACGCCATCAGAGAGGCCCAGTCGGCCACGATCCTGAAATACCTACGCCGCGCGGCCGGCCGCGACAGGCTCAGATCATGCAGGCCGCCGCGAATCGTCGCCAGCGTCACCACATCGCCGAGGTTGAGCGCCGCCTGGCGAATCGCCGTGATGTCCAGCACGGAATCCGCCTCGCGCATCGCCTCATCCCATGTGGGCTGCAGCATGGTCCGGTCGGACGTGCACACCAGCACGGGAATGCGGATGTCGAGCCGGCGCGACACCTCGGCCTGCGCATTGTAGATCGCCCGCATCCACCCGGCGCGGGGAAAGAAACGCTGCGGGTCCACCAGCGGATGGCGCAGATAATCCCAGTCGCCGCCGGTCTCGCAATCGATGCAGCGGCCGTAGAACCCCGGATCGCGCATCGGCATCACCGTTTTGCCGCCGCCCAGCTGGAACGCCTGCACCACGGGCGTCGACAGTATGCGGAACATGCGGTTGCCTTGCAATTCCAGCCAAGGCGAGTCCAGCGCGACCGCCTCGACGTGATGCGGCCGCTGCGAATTCAGCCACAGCACCGAGCTCAGCCCGCCCTGCGAATGGGCGACCAGCAGGATGCGCACCTGCTCGCCCTGCTCGGCGACGACCAGGTCGCGTAGGGCGTTGAATTCCGCCGCATAATCGTGCAGATCCTCGATATATCCAGGGGTCTGTCCATCCCGCAACGACCGCCCGAACTTGCGCAGGTCGACGGCGTAGAAGGGAATGCCAAGCGATTCCCAGAACTCGGATTCGTGACGGCGGTAGAAATAGTCGTTCCACCCGTGCACGTACATCACCGCGAGCCGGTGCCCGCGCAGCGCGAACCGCTGACGCCTCCATCGCGCTCTCATGGGCAGCTTCGAGGGGTCCCGGCGCACGAATGTGGCGACGATATCGCCTTCGTCATCATGGCCGAGATGGATCGTCGCCTGCTGGTAGCCGTCCATTACGCAGTCGGGCTGCCAGTCGTCCACGGTGGGGCGCGCGGTGAGTTGGATATGCAGCGGATCGGTCATGATTTCAATGTACTCGCGTCGCGGGAACCGACAGGACGACTATGCCCCGCATTATCTGAACGCGAACGCGAAATACAACAGATTGCGCAGCCATGTCGGAATGCGTCGACACAGGCGAGCCACGGATGGCGAGCCACACGGCGGTCGGGCGGCGGACCGCGACTGAGGAAAGGCTCCGCATGCCACGGCCGGCACAACGACAGACACCCCTTGTGACCGTTTACATCATCTGCGTATACTCGAACCTGTACGCGGTCGTCCGACGACGGCCGCACACGTAAAGGAACAATGATGTCAGCAACTATTCACGCGCCGAACAAGGTAGCATCAACGAGCGGCAAACCGACCCGGCGTCTGGCGAACCGCACTCGGACGAAGTCGTCTGCACGCTCCAACGAAACACCGGTAGACCAGAACAGCGATAAGCAACCGGCGAATATCCAGCAACACGAAGCAAACACCGATGCCATGGATTCCATGGACGATGCACAGAAAAAACCGACCATCCGCGACGTCGCCCGTCTCGCGGGAGTATCGTACGGAACGGTCTCCCGGTATCTGAACGGCAACACCCACGTCTCGCAGGACGCAGCCGAACGCATCGCAGCAGCCATCACCAAATCACAGTACACGCCGAACAACGCCGCACGCTCACTCGCGCAACGCCGCACGCTCACCGTCGCGCTGATCATCCAGGTCGAATCGAACGAGACCATCGCGCAGGCCAGTATGTCAAGGGCGATGGCCGGCGCCAACCAGGTCCTCGGCGACGCGGGCTACCAGATGGTCACGCTGATCGCCAACAGCGAGGACTCCACGCGCCGCATCGCGCAGCTGGTGCAAAGCGACTTTTCGGACGGGTACCTGCTGTTCTCACTGAGCGAGGACAGCATGCTCGCCAACACGTTCGCATCGGTCAAGCGGCCGGTGGTCCTCTCGGAAGTCAGCGAACGCGAGAACCTGCCGTTCCCGGCCGTGGACTTCACCAACACCGAGGGGCAGCGCGACATCACGCGCTACCTGCTCGACCAGGGGAGGACCAAGCTGGTGTACGTGTGCGGCCCCGGATACTCACCATCGTCGAACAACCGCTTCGACGGCTTCAAGGCGGCGATGGGTGACCGGTTCAACGAACGCCACGTCTACTACGCGGACGACTGGGAGAGCACCAGCGGCGAAATGGCCGTGGTCGAGTTCCAACCCATGCTTGACGAGCTGGACGGATTCGTGTGCGCCAACGACAGCATCGCGCTGGGCGTCATCAACCAGTTGAACCGGTTCGGGTATCGGGTGCCGGACGACATCGCGGTCACGGGATTCGACGATTCGCCAATCGCCCTGCTGGCGAACCCGAAGCTGACCACCGTGCGGCAGGATTCGCAGCTGCACGGCGAGACGATGTCGAGGCTGTTGCTGTCCATGCTGCAAGGCGACATCGTGGAGCCGCATTACGTGCAGCTGCTGCCGACGACCATCGCGGAACGCCAATCGGCGTGATCTAGGAAGAACCACGCTCTCAAAACTCGCAGATACAGGGCGAAAATGACGAATAGTCCCTTGTATTTGCGAGTTCTGAGAGCCTCATATTGCAACGCACGACCCCACGCGGCCGTTGCCGGAGCGCCACCGCCGGGCGCACTCCGATTCTTCCGTATGTCGGCAAGGTTTTCACGATACAATGGTTCAGTCTGTAACCGGTCACAAGCAGTTGCGGACACGACAGATAATCAACAGCAGATCATCACGAAAGGGGAAATCATGGCTGATAGATTCGGAGCTTTTCTGCCTCACGACACCTCGGGCGACGTTGCCCAGCTGCACGGCATCGGTCTGCAAAAATTCGGCGACACCTGGTATGCATATGGCGAGAACAAGGTAAACGGCAATTTGTTCCAGGGCGTGTGCTGTTATACAACCACCGATTTCATCGCATGGCGCAGCCACGGCATCGTACTTGATGTGCAAGAAGACGGCTCCGCCCTCGCCTCCGACCGTATCGGCGAGCGGCCGAAGGTGCTGCATTGCCCCGCCACCGGCAAATATGTCATGTATATTCATGCCGAAACGCCCGACTACGGATACGCGCACATCGGCGTCGCCGTGGCCGACGCCCCGACCGGCCCGTTCGCATTCCAGACCACCATCACGTGGCGTGGCTACCTGAGCCGTGACATCGGCGTCTTCCAGGACGAGGACGGCAGCGGCTACATCATGAGCGAGGACCGCGACCATGGCACGCACATTTACCGTCTCGCCGACGACTACCTCACCATCGTCGAGGACGTCGCCTGCGAGCGTGCCACCGACTACCCATACGGCCTGGAATCGCCGACCATCATCAAGAAGGACGGCCTGTACTACTGGTTCGGCTCGCAACTGACCAGCTGGGACACCAACGACAACAAGTACTCCACCGCCACCGACTTGCACGGCCCGTGGAGCGAGTGGAAGCTGTTCGCGCCGGAGGGTGCGAAGACCTACGATTCGCAGGTCGATATCGTGGTGCCGCTGGACGACGACCCGTACAACAGCGAGCACTTCCTGTTCATCGGCGACCGCTGGCAGGAGCATGACCTCGGCAACTCGCCGATCGTACAGATGCCGATTTCCATCGCCGACGGCGTGGCGTCGCTGACGTGGAGCGACACCTACGAGGGCACCACCCACCGCTGATTTTCGCGGGTTTTCGCGGATCACGGATTTAGCCGACGTGGTCCGGCATTGAGAAACGGGCCTGTGGCATGATTTGCCGCAGGCCCGTTTCGCGTCTTTCGACGTTCCCCGGACGGCAGCGACATCGTGACGGCACAACGGCGTGACGGCACAGCAACGCAACAGCAGCAGGTACGGCCGGTTTGCGTTCCTATGTGCGCGCCGAAACGACAAGTGCGCGAACATAAGAACGCAAATGGCTCTGTTTGCGTTCTTAAGTGCGCACGATCGTCGTTTCGGCGCGCACATAGGA
>ERZ811283.78-NODE-78-length-11757-cov-6.62451_pt1 | contig 11757 bp, 9 predicted proteins | sample MGYA00520195_ERZ811283 | MGnify/ENA primary metagenome ERZ811283 (study PRJEB31588, sample SAMN03399877) | human gut metagenome | study: EMG produced TPA metagenomics assembly of the PRJNA231909 data set (A prospective, longitudinal analysis of the...
CGTGTGCTCTTCCGATCTCCTGTACAATGCGCTGGACATCGGCAGCATCTGGCTGCAGAAGGCAAACGAGAACGGCTGAACCCAAACGCGAACCGCAAGCTGCTGAAAGGGACTGCTCCGGCATGGAGCGGCCCCTTTTTTGCTGTGCAAATATTTTGCGTTATGCGGAGCTTTGTGGTATACTTATCCTGATATTTTATGCACAAAAGGCAGGAATGAAATTATGCTGCATGATCCGGAACTGCATTATCTGGATAACGCCGCCACCACCATCGTTGCTCCCGAGGTGGCAGACGTGATAGACAAGGCCATGCGGGAGCACTGGGCCAACCCCTCCAGCCTCTATGCCCCCGGCGCACGGAGCGAAGAGACCCTGAACGCCGCCCGTGCCGCCGTGGCCCGCACCCTGGGCTGCAAGTCGAGGGAGCTGTACTTTACCTCCTGCGGCAGCGAGGGCAATAATCTGGCCCTGCTGGGCGCGGCCCAGACCCGCACCTTCGGCAAGGGCATCGTGGTGTCGGGCTTCGAACACCCCAGCGTCCAGCGCCCGCTGGAACGTCTGGCCGCACAGGGCTATAACGTCACTGTCGTGAAGCCTCAGGCCGACGGCACGCTGGACATCAACAAGATGCTGGATGCCGTGGACAAGAACACCATCCTCGTGGCCTGCATGATGGTCAACAACGAGATAGGCACCCGCAGCGACGTGGAGCGTCTGGCCGCCGAGGTCAAGCACCGCAACAGCCGCACCATCGTCCATGTGGACGCCGTGCAGGCGTGGATGCGCGTCCCCATCAAGCTGGACAACATCGACACGATGGCGGTCAGCGGCCACAAGATCCACGCACCCAAGGGTGTCGGTGCGCTCTACCTGAGTGACCGGCTGGTGCAGGCGTTCCAGCCGCCCTATCTGGGCGGTGAGCAGGAGCGCGGCCTCCGCCCCGGCACCGAGAACCTGCCCTATGCACTGGGCCTTGCCGCCGCGGCCACCCGCCTGGCCGGCAGCATCAAGAGCCGCGACAAGGCTGTGCGCGCCCTCAACGACCGCCTCCGCGCGGGGCTTTCTGTGTTCCCGGAGGTGGAGATCAACAGCCCGGCGGGCGCTGTGCCGGAGGTGCTGAATTTCAGCGAGAACTGCATCAAAAGCGAGACGATGCTGGCTTGGCTGTCCGAGAGGCAGATCTACGTCTCGTCGGCCAGTGCCTGCGGCAGGGGACAGCCCAGCCACACGCTGGCGGCCATGGGCCGCGACCCGCTGGCCATCGACACGGCCATCCGGGTGTCCTTCTGCGCCGACAACACCCCGGAGGATGTGGATGCCTTCCTCGAGCGCTTTGAGGATGGCATGAAGCACTTGCAGAGAATCAAAAAGTAAAAAGCAGCAGCTGCCCGGGCCGGTGGGAGGGGAGTTTCTCCGAGGACCGTCCGCTGGGGTGGGACCCTGTTGCCGAAGGCAATAGGGCGGGCGATGGAATGGCCCGACTCGTGTCTGAGGAGAAAGCTACCGGAGCACCGGCTGATGAACAACACAATATTAGGAGAAGCTATTATGCGCGAAGTCATTATGGGCTATCAGGGCGAAATGTCCCTGAAGGGCCTCAACCGCAACCAGTTTGAATCGACGATGATGAAGATCCTGCGCTACCGTCTCAAGACGGTGGGCAGGTTCCGCGTCTACTGCACCCAGTCCACCTTCTACATGGAGCCGGAAGAGGAAGATATTGATATGGACCTCGCCTTTGAGCGGGTGAGCAAGGTGTTCGGCCTCGCGGCCCTCAGCCGTGCTGTGGTCTGTGAGAAGGATTTCGACACCATCTGCCAGACCGCCGAGGATTATCTGGGCGACAGCCTCCACGGCATCAAGACCTTCAAGGTCGAGGCCCGCCGTTCCGATAAGACCTTCCCCATGACCAGCCCCGGGCTGATGCGGGAGCTGGGTGCCTATCTGCTGGGCAGGCACAACTACCTGCGGGTGGACGTCAAGAACCCGCAGTTCAAGGTCATCGTGGAGATCCGCGATTACGGTGCGTATATCCACGGCCCCAAAATACAGGGTGAGGGCGGTCTGCCTGTCGGAACTTCCGGCCGCGCCCTCAATATGCTGTCCGGCGGCATCGACAGCCCTGTGGCGGCATACCGGATGGCAAAGCGCGGCCTCGGCCTCGACCACATCCATTTTGCGTCCCCTCCGTATACTTCCGAGCGCGCAAAACTGAAAGTTAAGGCTCTGGCCCAGCTCATCACCCCCTATACCGGCAGCACCAACCTCTTTGTGGTGCCGTATACCAAGCCTCAGGAGTATATCCGCGATAACGCGCCCGATGTTCTCTTCACCGTCCTCATGCGCCGCAGCATGATGCGCATTGCCAACATCATCGCCCGGAAGCAGGGCTGTGAAGCCCTCGTCACCGGCGAGAGCCTGGCACAGGTGGCCAGCCAGACCGTCAAGGCTCTGCAGTGTACCGACGCCGCCCAGGACCTGCCCATCCTCCGCCCCCTCATCGGCATGGACAAGACCGAGATCGTCGAGACGGCCCGCCACATCAACACCTTTGAGACGAGCATCCTGCCCTACGAGGACTGCTGCACCATCTTCACCCCGCCGCACCCGAAGATCCGCCCCGAACTGAGCGAGATCCTCGAAGCCGAGGCCGGGATGCCCGGTCTGGCAGAGCTGGAAGCTGAAGCCGCAGAGGCCACCGAGCGTATCCGCCTGCGTATCACCGACGACGTGGAATTCGAGGGCTGAGCCATGACAGCAGAGATCATCAGTGTGGGTACCGAGCTCCTTCTCGGCAATATCCTCAACACCAACGCCCAGTACCTCAGCCGGGAGCTGGCCGATCTGGGCATCACGGTCCAGCGGGAGAGCACCATCGGCGACAACCATGGCCGTCTGGCCGATTTCGTCAACGAGGCTAAGAGCCGCTGCGATTTGCTGGTCTTTACCGGCGGCCTCGGCCCCACGGCAGACGACCTGACCAAGGAGACCGTTGCCGCCTGCTTCGGGGATGAGCTGGCCTTCGATGAGGCCGAGTGGGACAAGATCACCGGCTACTTTGCCCGCACCGGCCGCGAGACGGCCCCCAACAACCGCAAACAGGCGATGGTCCCCACCAAGGGCCATAAAATCATCAACAACCACGGCACTGCCCCCGGCGCGTGGTTCGAACAGGACGGCCGCTGCGCCGTCCTCATGCCCGGTGTCCCCCACGAGATGAAGGCCATGTGGACGGAGAGCGTCCGCCCTCTGCTGATGGAGCGCCAGAACTGCACCCTCCACTCCGTCACCCTCCGTGTGCTGGGCGGCGAGAGCGATATTGAGTATAAGGTGCGCGACCTTCTGGAAAACCCGAACCCCACCGCCGCCATCTACTGCAAGACCGGCGAGTGCGAGATCCGCATCACGGCCCGCGCCCGCTCCGACGAGGACGGCGAAAAAATGTGCCGCGCGTATGCCAAAAAGTTCTATGATATGCTGGGCGATGCGGTGTATGATGAGGATGTGGCCGGTCTGGAAGAGACGGTGGTCCACACCCTGCAGGAAAAGGGGCTGACCATCGCCACCGCCGAGAGCTGCACCGGCGGGCTCATCGCACAGCGCCTGACCTCCGTGTCCGGCTCCAGTGAGGTGTTCGGCTATGGCTTTGTCACCTACTGGGAGCAGGCCAAGGCAAAGCTCGTGGGCGTGGACCCGGCGGTCATCGAAAAGTACAACGTCGTGTCCGCCCCCGTGGCGGCACAGATGGCTCTGGGCGCGGCAAAGGCTTCGGGCGCTGACATCGCCGTGAGCGTCACCGGCGTGGCCGGCCCCACCGGCGGCGACGAGGTGCGCCCTGTCGGCACCGTCTATCTGGGCGCTGCCCGGGATGGCGTGGCCTGCGTCAAGAAGCTTTTCGTCTCCCGGCCTGACCGTGCGCTGGTGCGCGCCCGGGCCGCACAGGCTGCGCTGGAACTGGCGCTGCGTCTGGCACAGGGCAAAGTCCCGGCCGGGACGCAGGCCCTCACCGCAGCCCAGCAGTCGGACGACGAAGCGCTGGCCGCACTGGATGAGGTGTTTATCCGGTAAAAATCAAAAATGAGGGGTTGATGGGATTTGGCAGAGGAGACCCGCTGTGTGCTGCGCCTGTACGGTGCGCCGCAGGGGCGGCTGGCGGCCGCTGTGGCGCTGTTTGCGCCCCAATGGAGGGCTGAGGCCCAGTGGAAGAGCCGGGGCGCAGAGACGCTGCTGGCTGTCCATGCGGATACGCCCACAGGACTGAAAAAGGCGGCCCAGAGCCTCCGCAGCAGCTTTGGTGCGGACGTATATGGTGCAGGCGATACCAGTCTGGCCGCTGCCGCCGTGCAGGCGCTGGAAGCCCATGATCGTCTGCTGGCCTGCGGTGATGCCGCCGCCGGTGCGCTGCTGGAATCCCGGCTCGAGAAAGTCCCCGGTGCCGAGAAGGTCTACGACTTCGGCACCATGAGCTATGCCGACGCCAAGGTCGGCCCCCAAATCGAAAAGCGCGCCCGGGCCAAGCTCGGCGGGGAAGGGGACAAACCCGACCCTGTCCGTCTGGCCCTCGCCCGGGCGCAGGCGGCCCGCCGCGTCGTGGGAACAGAGCTGGCCGTGGCCTGTGCCGAGCGGGAAAGCGACCATGTGCTGGTGCTTAGCACCAAAAAGGGCTGCTGGCTCCGCACCGTCCCCGCCGCAGATAACCCCGGCCTCTGGCTGCTGGATATGGTGCGCCGCGCCGCTGCCGGTTTGCCGCAGGCCGAGGGGACAGGCTTCCTTCCCGCCGGACAGACCAAACAGAGCGATCCTCCGGGCCGCTCGCAGAGCAAGGACCCCACCCCAAAGAAGAAGCATCCTCTCCGCGTTCTGCTGGCGGTGCTGGTGCTCCTGGCGCTGGCGGCGTTCGGTGTGGCGTGGTATCTCACGGACGGCGATCTTGCCGCCCTGCCCCAGCGCCTGAAGACCCTGCGTCTGCCCGAGTGGGTCACCCTCTGGCAGGCCCATGAGCCGAAGCCCGGTGCAAGACTGATATAAAACACAAAGGGGCCGCTTCCCGGCAGAAATACGGGAAGCGGCCTCTTTTTATACAGCACAAAACCCGCCGCAATGGGATGCTTCCCATTGCGGCGGGGCATTTGTGTTAAAATACAGTCAAGTGACAGTGCTTAGAGCTGGCTCTGATATTCCTTGCGGTAGCCTTCCAGCTCCTTCTGGTTGCCATAGACGAAGTGACCGTTGGCGATCTCCTCCCAGACCGGCTTGTCCACGCTGTAGTCGTGGCAGCTGGGGTCATAGACCAGAAGCTTCTTCTTCTTTTCCAGGCCCGGGTCGGGGATGGGAACAGCGCTCAGCAGAGCCTTGGTGTAGGGGTGCAGGGGATGGAGGAACAGCTCTTCAGCCTCTGCCAGCTCCACGATGCGGCCCTTGCTGATGACGGCGATGCGGTCCGAGATGAACCGGACGACCGACAGGTCGTGGGCGATGAACAGGTAGGTCAGACCGCGGGACTTCTTCATGCTGTTCAGCAGGTTCAGCACCTGCGCACGGATGGAGACGTCCAGTGCGGAGATGGGCTCGTCGGCCACGATGAACTCCGGCTCCATGACCAGCGCACGGGCGATGCCGATACGCTGACGCTGGCCGCCCGAGAACTCGTGGGGGAAGCGGGAGGCGAACTCCGGCAGCAGGCCGACCTCGTGCAGAGCGTTCATGACCTTTTCGTGCAGGTCATCCTGGTCCTTGTACAGGTGGTGGTTCAACAGACCCTCAGCCACGATGTACTCGACCTTGGCGCGCTCGTTCAGAGAGGCCATGGGGTCCTGGAAGATCATCTGCACCTTGCGGATGACCTCACGGTCCAGCTCCTTGGAGATCTTGCCGTTGATCTTCTGGCCCTTGAAGAAGATGTCGCCGCCCGAGGTCGGGTTGATGCGGCAGATGGCACGGCCAATGGTGGTCTTGCCGGAGCCGGACTCGCCGACCAGCGAGAAGGTCTCGCCCTTGTAGATGTCAAAATTGACGTGGTCCACGGCCACGAACTTCTTTTTGCCGGAGCCAAAGGTGATCTGAAGGTCTTTCAGCTCAATCAGCTTTTCACGCTCAGCCATTTAAGTTGGAACCTCCCATCTTTCCCATTTTCTCACGCAGGTTCTGGATGGAGTGGGGGCGTTCCATCTTGGGAGCCCGGGGGTCCAGATACCAGGTCTTTGCCGCGTGGGTCTCGGACACCTGGAAGAACGGAGGTTCTGCCACGAAGTCGATGGCCAGCGCGTGCTTGTTGCGGGGTGCAAATGCATCGCCCTTGATCTCATTGAACAGGTTCGGCGGCGTACCGTCGATGGTGGGCAGGGCCTCACCCTTGGTACCCAGCTGGGGCAGAGCCTGCAGCAGAGCCCAGGTGTAGGGGTGCCATGCGTCGTAGAAGATCTCCTCGACGGTACCGTACTCGACGATCTGGCCGGCGTACATGACGGCCACGCGGTCTGCCACGTTTGCCACAACGCCCAGGTCATGGGTGATGTAGATAACGGACATGCCCAGCTCCTTCTGCAGGTCACGGATGAGCTGCAGGATCTGTGCCTGAATGGTCACGTCCAGAGCGGTGGTGGGCTCGTCGCAGATGAGGATCTGCGGACGGCAGGCGGCAGCGATGGCGATGACGACACGCTGACGCATACCGCCGGAGAACTCGTGCGGATACTGCTCGTAGCGGCGCTCCGGGTCGGGGATGCCGACCTTGGCCAGCATCTCGATGGCGGCCTTCTTGGCCTCCGCGCCCTTCAGGCCCTGATGGTGCTCGATACTCTCCTGGATCTGCTTGCCGATTTTCTTCAGCGGGTTCAGGCTGGTCATCGGGTCCTGCATGACCATGGCGATTTTCTTGCCGCGCACGCCCAGCCAGTCCTTCTCGGTGAACTTGGTCATGTCGCGGCCTTCGTACATGATGGAGCCGCCGGTGATCTTACCGTTGACATCCAGCATACCCACGAAGGTCTTGGTGAATACGGACTTGCCCGAGCCGGACTCGCCCACGATGGCCAGCGTCTCGCCGTCATAAAGGTCCAGCGAGCACTTGCGGATCGCGTTCAGCTTCTTGCCGCGCAGGCTAAAGGTGATCTCCACGTCTTTGGCAGAGATGATCGGTTGTCTATCCATTTTTGTGATTTTCTCTCCCATCTGTTAAACGTGGTTGCGCGGGTCAGCAGCATCCGAGAAAGCGTTGCCCATGATATAGAAGGAAATGGAGATGATGGACACGATGGATGCGGGGAAGACCAGCAGGTAAGGATAATCGAGGAAGAAGCCGCGCACCTTGCTCAGGATGAGGCCCAGAGACGGAGTCTCGATGCCCAGACCGATGCCCAGATAGGACAGGGTGGACTCGAGGTTGATGGTGGCGGGGATGCTCAGCGCCATGCGCAGGATGATGACGGAGACCAGATAGGGCAGGATGTTCTTGGTCAGAACGCGCCACAGCGGGGTGCCAAGGCAGCGGGACGCGAGGTTGTACTCGCGGTCACGGAACATGAACACCATGTTGCGGACGCGGCGGGCCATGACCAGCCAGCCGATGGCGATCATCGAGACGGCCATGATGGTGAAGCTCTGGCCGACGACCAGTGCGATCAGGGTCATGTAGATGATGTAAGGCACATTGTCGATGAGGTTGTACAGCTCGGTGAAGAAGCGGTCCAGCTTACGGACATAGCCCCAGATCAGGCCGATGATGACGCCGAGGATGCTCTCGCCCACGGCAACGATGAGGGCCAGACGGATGGACACCTGAGTGGCGTACCACACCTGACACCAGTAGTCGCGGCCGAGGTTGTCGGTGCCGAACCAGTATTCGCTGTTGGGCTTCCGGAAGGCCAGAGAGGAATCCGTCACCAGCGTCTGATAATCGTACTTGCCGATGGCCAGTGCGATGAAGGAGAAGATGACGAGGAACAGGAACAGGATCAGGCAGACGACAGCGGCCTTGTGCTTGAGGAAGTTCTGGATGACAGACCCCCAGTAGCTGTAGTTGGAGTAGCCGACACGCTCGGCTTCCTCCGGAGAGTAATCGACGAAGTAGAACAGTTCGTCCTGCTTCTTGCCCTCAAAATCCGATGCTTTAGCCATCAGCGTGCGGCCTCCTTTCCGGTCAGAGTAATGCGCGGGTCAACCAGCATCATCAGCACGTCGCCCAGGAAAACACCCACGATGCCCAGTGCAGCGTAGAGGATGACCAGAGTCTGGACGACGTTCAGGTCATAGCGCTGGATGGCGTCGGTCAGCAGGGGACCCATGCCGGGAACGGAGAAGAACCGCTCCATCAGCAGAGAGCCGCCGACCGTCAGCAGGATGGACTGGGGGATATACTGCACCATGGGGACCATGGCGTTGCGCAGCACGTGCTTGAACATGATCTCGCTGGAGCTCAGGCCCTTCACGCGGGCCAGCTTGATATAATCGCGGGTCAGCTCGTCCACCATGTAGCGGCGGGTCCACAGAGCGTAGCCTGCGATAGACGCCAGCGACAAGCAGACGATGGGCAGCACGCTGGACGGGCCGACATTACGGGTGGAGTACAGCGTGGGGAAACCCAGGTATTTGGAGCCGAAGACCAGCACCAGCGAATAGGAGACCAGAGAAGGCACAGCGTTGACGAAAACGGTGTAGGCCGTGCCGATCCAGTCAAAGACCTTGTCCTTGAAGGCGGTCTGCAGGATGCCCAGCATGATGCCCACCAGCAGCGAGATGCCGGCGGAGATCAGGCCGAGGCGCATGGAGACGCCGAATTTCTTGCCGATGACCTTCACGACGGAAGCGCCATTCTGGATGCGGCGGGAAGTGCCGAAGTCCAGATGGAGCAGGTCGTTGTAGAAGTTCAGCAGCTGGGTGCCGATGGGGTCGGTCAGACCGGCGGCTTCCAGCGCGGCGTATTTCTGCTCTTCGGTAAACTTCATGAGCTGTTCTTCCGTGAAGTAGTAGTCCGTAGGCAGGCAGCGCATCAGCAGAAAGACGATGGTTGCGATCAATAAGATCGTGACGAGCGACTGAGCCAGCCGCTTGACGGTGTATTTTAACATGATAACCAAACCTTTATAAAATAATCATCAGGCTTTGGTTGCTGCATTGAAAGCAGCGGAGAAAGCCTCGTACTCCTCGGTGGTGTAGCCGTCGCCCTGACGGGTCTCCCAGTTGACGGCCTTGTAGTTGCAGGGACCGTACATGGCGTTGATCTTGGTGTACTCGTTGACGTGGGTCAGGCACCAGAGCACCTCGTACAGGCAGGGGATGCACAGTGCGTTGTTCAGCATGGAAGCCTCAGCCTTTGCGAATGCGGCATAGCGTGCATCGGTATCGGTGACGATAGCCTTTGCCGCGGTGACCAGATCGGTGAACTCCTGATAATCTGCCAGCAGCTCCTTCTGGTAATCCTGAGGATCCTTCTCAACGGCTGCGATCCAGGAGGTGGTCTGAGCGTAGTAAGCGTTGTCGTCGCTCAGGACTTCCTGACCCAGGAAGTTGACGGGGTCGCCGAAGTCAGCGCCCCAGCCGTTCTGCAGGATGGAGTGCAGCTGGACGTTACGGACTTCCTTATAAACGGAAGAGACATAGGTGCCGATGTCCAGCACGACGAAGTCATCGCCCAGGCTGTCGGAGAAGCACTGCTTCAGAACGGTGGCGGTATCCAGAGCATTGGTGTCGCCGCTCTTGATGTAGTGGTAGCAGTGAACGGGGAAGGTGACGCCGATGGCGCTCAGCTCTTCCATGGCCTGCTTCTTCAGGTCGGCGATGTCGCCGCCGTTGTCGCGGAGGCGGATCATGGTCTTGCCGTCGTAAGCCTGACCGTCGAAGCCCATCTCCTTGGCGACCAGAGTGGTGTACTCCTCACCCTTGGTGTTGTAGCAGACGCCGGGCATGGTGTAGTAGTCGTTCTCGCACTTCAGGGGGTTGATCTTGTTGGTGCGGGCGTAGTAGTTGGTGAAGTTGATGCCCTTGTAGAAGCACTGACGGAACGCGCGGTTTGCAACAGCCTTGTTCCAGTTCTCGTCCAGATTGCCGTTCTCATCCTTGCGCTGGAAGTTCAGGTGCATCTGGAAGCTGAACTTGGTGGGGCGCTTCTCGCACAGGAACTTGTTGTGCTTGTTGTTGGGGTCGGAGGTGATGGTGGTCAGGTTGGACTCGGTCAGGTCGATGTTATCGACCTCGCCGTTCTCGTACAGCTGCAGGCCCATGGACAGGTCGGGGATCATGGTGATGGTGTGATGCTCGAAACGGGTGCAGTCGTTTGCAGCGTAGTAGTTGGGGTTGGGGATGAAGCTCTTGGTGTTCTGCTGGATATACTCCTCGATGAGGTACGGACCATTGTACCACATGGTGGAGTAATCGCAGGCACGGAAGCCATCGATGCCCAGCTCCTTGATGAGGTCCTCAGAGGCGGGGTAGAAGCTGTTGTAGGCAGCGACGGTGTCGAAGTAGGGGCAGGGGTTCTTGCAGGTAAAGACCAGAGTGTAGTCGTCCGGTGCCTCGACGCCGACACCGGCAGCCAGCATATCCTCATAGGTCATGTCGGCGGCAGCGTCGCCCTTGTCCTTGGTCAGGTCGTAGTACTCAGCAGCGCCCACGACGGTCTCAGAGGGCATGGAGGTGTTGAAGGCCTCGTTCTTGAGCGCGTTCAGGACCCACTCAAGACCCACGAGGAAGTCCTTGGAGGTCAGGTGAGACTTGACCTCGCCGTTGACGTCGCACCAATCGACATCGTCGCGCAGGTGGAAGGTCCAGACGGTGGAGTCGTCGTTGTGCTCCCAGCTGGATGCGATGGCGGGGGCTGCCTTGCCGTAGCAGTCGAAGCTCAGCAGACCGTCCCAGCAGTTGGTGATGACGTTCAGGTCGGAAGCGGACTGGCTGTACAGGAAGTTCCAGGTCTCCAGCTCACGTTTAGAGGTCTCGAAGGAGACGTAATCGGTGATGGCGTCGGCTGCGGGTGCAGCTGCGCCGGAGGCAGCACCGGAGGTGCTGGCAGCAGTGCTGCTGGAAGAACCACCGCAAGCGGCCAGGATGCTTGCAGCGCCCACGACGCCGGAAGCCTTGAGGAAGCTGCGGCGGCTGATGGAATGAGACTCAAAATTTGCGTTCATTGTGTTTTCCTCCCAATTATTTTTTCGTGTCTCGGCTCTATGGCGCAGGGTACCTTGCCCTGCCGATTTCCCACTCTTTTACGAGATTATCTGCCCTCCCTGTATTGCCAGAGAATACAAAAGAGCGCAGAAACAGACCCCTCTGTCTGCGCCTGTGCTCCTCCCGTAAAATCCTTAACACGACATATATTGTACCATCGAAATAAATAGTTGTCAATGGAATGGAAATCGCTTTTTCTTCTAAAAGAAAGTCGCACTCTGCATAGAGATGAAATAAATTTACTTTACTGTGATGAAGGGTGACGAAAATAAGATAAACAGGCCCAAAAACAAAAGAACGGGAGCTGTTCTTAATCCAAGAACAGCTCCCGTGTGTGGGATACGGGCCGGAAGCAGGAACTCCCGGCGGAAAAGTTAAGAAAAAGTTAAGATTTTGCGGCGTCGAAAGCCTTGGCAAATTCCTCGTACTGAGCGGTGGTGTAGGCGTCCTCGCTGGTCTCCCAGTTGACGTACTTGAGGTTGCAGGGGCCGAACATGGCGTTGATCTTGGTGTACTCGTTGACGTGGGTCAGGCACCAGCGGACATCGTAGTAAGATCGGAAGAGCACACGTCTGAACTCCAGTCACATTATCAAA
>ERZ811283.102-NODE-102-length-10957-cov-6.05641_pt1 | contig 10957 bp, 8 predicted proteins | sample MGYA00520195_ERZ811283 | MGnify/ENA primary metagenome ERZ811283 (study PRJEB31588, sample SAMN03399877) | human gut metagenome | study: EMG produced TPA metagenomics assembly of the PRJNA231909 data set (A prospective, longitudinal analysis of the...
GAATTCCTGTTCATCGGCAACTCCGAGCCGCCGACCGTCGAAGAGCAGACCCGCGCTTACACCGAGCTGTTGAGCCAGTTCCCGGGCAAGAAGGTCGTAATTCGTATGCTCGATGCCGGCGCTGACAAGCCGCTGCCGTTCCTCACTCCGGAAGACGAGCCGAATCCGGCTCTCGGCCTGCGCGGTCTGCGCACCCTGCGCGCCCACATGGACGTGCTCGAAGGCCAGCTCAAGGCGCTCGCCGCAGCCGATGCCGCCACCGACGCGAACCTGTGGGTCATGGCCCCGATGGTTGCCGACCAGCATGAGGCTGACTATTTCGTGAAGCTTGGCAAGAGCTTCGGTCTGAAGTTCGTGGGTGCGATGGCTGAAGTGCCGTCGATCGCGCTTATGGCCGATAAGGTGGCCGACGTGGCCGACTTCGTGTCGATCGGCACCAACGATCTGACCCAGTACACGCTGGCCGCCGACCGTACGCTCGGTTCCGTTGCCAACTATCAGACCGCCTGGCATCCGGCGGTGCTGCGTGCCATCAAGATGATCTGCGACGCGGGCAACGCCAAGGGCATGCCGGTGGGCGTGTGCGGCGAGGCCGCTGCCGATCCGGACTTGGCCGTAGTGCTGGCCGGTCTTGGCGTGAACTCCCTGTCCATGACTCCGGTGGCACTCGACGACGTGCGTGCCTCCCTTGCCGAAGTCACCTTCGAAGAGGCTCAGGCCCGTGCCGAAGCCGCCCTCAACGGCGACTTCTACCACCCGGCCAACTGAGCCGTACTAGCTGTGCCTATCGCCTGTAACGCCTTGTTTTTCAAGCGATGTGAGGTCTGATAGGCCCTGTTTCCCGGACCGACCCCTGCCCGCGTGCCCCACAGGCTCGCCGCAGGGGTCGTTTCGTTATGTTTCGTTATGCCGTCAATTGAAACCTTGTATGAGTCAGACGCTTGAGGGATACTGGGTGCATGAAGATTTCCGCAGATTTCACCGTCATTCCCGACGCGTTTGCCAAGGCGGCGCCGCCTGAGAACTGCATCGACGGTACGCCGATTGTTTCCTTCCCCTTCTACATTGATGCGCTTGATCCTGCAGTGCAGTTCCTGCATTGGGAATTCGTTGATCCGGATTCAATTCCGGTATGCGGTTTCCAGTGGAATCATTGGTCCCTCGCGAACCTGCCCGTGGATGCGCTGATGTACGATTTCAACGATTCTCACGCGCTCGCGATTCCGGCTGATTTCTCGCGCACGGTTTCCGCGATGATTCCTGAAACGGTTCAGGGACGCACGTCCGCCGCCTCGCCGTTGCTGCAGGGCCGCAGCAGTGATCCCGCAGTGACGATGCGTTACAACGGTCCATATCCGCCAGATCAGGATCATGACTACTATCTGCATGTGTGGGGTACCACGGCTCCGCTCGCCGGCCTCAATCAGGGATTCTGGCTCAACGAAATGGAACGTGCGCTGCGTACTTCCGGTACAATCGTTGATCAGGGCGCTATTTTCCTCACTGGAAAAGCCTGATTTGTGAAAGAGGATCTCAAGTAAGGCCAGAAATTTGATTTCCGCAGCAATATAACGATATAAAGATGCGGAAATCAGAAATATATCCGACGAAAACGTATTGACAATAATCGAAAGGATTGCTGAATAATTATGGCGTGCACCACGATTTTGGTTGGCAAAGACGCAAGTTATGACGGATCGACCATCATCGCCCGTAATGAAGATAGTGCAAATGGTGAGTTTTGCCCGAAGCGCTTCATCGTAGTCAAGCCTGAAGATCAGCCGCGCAAGTACAAGAGCGTGCTTTCGCATGTTGAAATCGATCTTCCTGACAATCCGCTGCAGTATACGGCTGTGCCGAATGCCGATCTGAAGGAAGGCATTTGGGGCGAAGCTGGCGTGAACGAAGCGAACGTTGCCATGAGCGCCACCGAAACGCTCACCACCAATGAGCGTGTGCTCGGTGCCGATCCGTTCGTGGAACTCACGCCGGCCAAAGGCAAGGAAGGCGAAGAGGGCTATGAGCCGGAAGTCGCCGGTGGCATTGGCGAAGAGGATTTCCTTACTCTCGTGCTGCCGTACGTCACCACCGCCCGTGAGGGTGTGGAACGTTTGGGCGCTCTGCTTGAGGAGTATGGCACGTATGAGATGAACGGCGTTGCTTTCTCCGACGTCGACGAGATCTGGTGGCTGGAAACCGTTGGCGGCCATCATTGGATCGCCAAGCGTGTGCCGGACGAAGCGTATGTGACCATGCCGAACCAGCTGGGCATTGACGAATTTGATCTTGAAGATGCGTTTGGCGAGCAGGAGGACCACATGTGCTCCGCCGATCTGGCCGAGTTCATCGAACGCAACCATCTTGACCTGTCGGTGGAGAGCACTACGCCGTTCAACCCGCGCGACGCGTTTGGCTCCCACTCCGATTCCGACCACGTGTACAACACTCCGCGTGCCTGGTACATGCAGCGTTTCCTTAACCCGTACGACGAGCAGTGGGATGGTCAGGATGCCGATCATAAGCCGGTTTCCGACGATATTCCGTGGGCTCGCCAGCCGGAACGCAAAATCACCATCGAAGATGTGAAGTATGTGCTGAGCTCCCACTATCAGGGCACTCCGTACGATCCGTATGGAAAGCTTGGCGACCAGCGCACCCGCCACATGTTCCGCCCGATCGGCATCAACCGTCAGAGCCAGCTTGCGGTGATGCAGATCCGCCCGTACCGCCCGCAGGTGAGCCGTGCGATCCAGTGGATCGCCTATGGTTCCAATCCGTTCAACACGCTCGTGCCGTTCTTCCCGAACGTCAACTCCACGCCGAAGTATTTGGAAGACACCACCACGCGCGTCACGTCCGAAAACTTCTATTGGGAGAACCGCATCATCGCGGCCCTGTGCGATTCCAGCTTCGCCGACACCGCCAACGCCGTGGAACGCTATCAGGAGAAGACCGGCGCGATGGGCCACCGCATGGTTGCCTCTACCGACGAGCAGATCGAACGTTTGGTGGGTGACGTGACCGACGAATTCGATGCGGAAGACGAAATCGGCGATGTTCAGCCTATGGAACCGGATGAAATCATCGAAGCCGTGCGCAACGGCGAAGCCCGTGAAATCCTTGCCGCAGCCAACGAGACCATGGCCGCGCAGCTCAAGGAGGAAACCGACAAGCTTCTTGATTCCGTGCTGTACACCGCCAGCATGAACATGAAGAACGGCTTCCACATGTCGGACTTCTAAAATCTCACTATTCGGCTCTCGTGACCACGTTGCGGGAGCCAATTATTTTCCGCAATACAACATCGTTAGAATGGCGTGCATTCCAATTTGAAGAAAGGAACCCCAGTGACCAGCATTGAGGATTTCACCAGCCAGTACGGCTTGGTGCAGAAGATTGATGCGTTCGGCTATCTCGATTATTTGAAGAATGATCCGGATGCTCCACGCAAGCATGGCAAGGTCGTGCTCGTCACCGCCGATACTCCGCTGAAGGCGTCTCGCGGCGAGGGCAAGACCACCACCACGATCGCGCTGATCGACGCGTTGCGTGAGCGTGGCATTGATGCGGCCGCAGTGCTCCGTCAGCCGAGCATGGGCATTACCGCTGCCGGTTCCAAGGGTGGCGCTTCGGGCGGCGGCAAGGCTTCCCTGACTCACCCTGAGCTGATCGACTGGGGTCTGTGCGGCGAAATGGGCGCCATCGAAGCGGCCCAGAACCTGCTGGTTTCCTTCGCTGAGAAGGCCATCGACGACGGCAAGCTCGACGATATCGCCGTGCCGCGCGTTTCCGAAGTGCCGTCCCGTTCGCTGCGTCAGATCGCGGTGGACCGCGGCAAGGGCAATGTGGCCGAGCGTGTGGTGCTCACTCCGACCTGCGAGCTCATGCAGATCGTGGTGCTCTCCCGTTCCATGGATGAGATCGCCGAGCGCGTTGCCAAGATGATTGCCGGCACGAAGGACGGCAAGGCCGTTACGTTCGGTGAATTCGTTGATTTGTGGCGTATTACCGGCATTCTTTCCGATGCGGTGAAGCCGGCGAAGACGGAAACGGTGAATGGTTCTCCCGTGTATGTGCACGGCGGTCCGTTCGCGAACGTGTCGATCGGCATTCCGACGCTGGTTTCCGTGGAAATGGCGTGCGCCCTGCATGATGTGGTGATCGTCGAGGCCGGTTACGGTGCTGACGCGGGCGCTCAGAAGTGGCTTGACATTGCTTGCCGCGAGTATGGCGCACAGTGGCCGTCCGCCGCGATTGTGGTGACCCGCGCTTCCACTTGGCGTGACGATCCGGCGCTTGCCTGGCGTTACCCGTTCCACGTGCAGCGTTTGGAAGGTCTTGATATTCCTACGTTCCCGCTGATTAACCTGTGGGATGGCGAAGACGATCAAATTCCGGCGTTGCAGCAGACCGCCAAGGATCTGGAGTTCCGCGAGCCGATTATCGGCAACCTGTATCGCGATGGTGGCGATGCGCTCGCCCCGCAGCTTGACGCGTTCGTTGACGCGGTGGTGAATGGTTCCATGCCGGCCACGCCGCACAGCCACAAGGGTATGGCTCTGGTGGAGAACGTGCGTTGGGTTGCCGAAAATGCGTATGGTGTTCCGGCAGATCGCGTGATCCTGAAGGACGGTTTTGCTGAATCGCTTAATAAGGCGGTGGACCTGTGCGCCAGCGCCGGTATTGATTTCGGTTCGCTTGCACTGGTTGCGGTGAAGTCTCCGGCCACGATGACTGACAACGATTCCGCTCCGGCTGAAGAGCGTACGGTGACGTTGAAGAAGGTTGAAGTGCATTCCGGTGCCGGTTTGGTTCATGTGAATCTCACCGTTTCGCTGACCACGCCGATGCCGAAGATCGTGTGATAAACGAGTCGTAGCGTTCTGATCGCAACATTTTAGGGCGGTCACTTGCGTATATGCGTAGGTGACCGCCTTTTTGCACCTTAATTTCGGCGGTTTCTAGCGAACGTCGCAACGCTATGACCTCGAAGGAACGGAGGTGACTTCGTCAGAAGTTGACGCCCCGAACCGTGAGGCGGGGAACACGGTGTGTTTCCCCGTAGGTGAGGTGAGAGGTTCGCAATATGGGCGAACCTCGAAGGAACGGTGGAAACTTCGTCAGAAGTTGTCGCCCCGAACCGTGAGGCGGGGAACACGGTGTGTTTCCCGTAGGTGAGGTGAGAGGTTCGCAATATGGGCGAACCTCGAAGGAACGGTGGAAACTTCGTCAGAAGTTGCCGCCGTTCCAGCCCCAGTCGGTGGTGGCGGTGTAGCGGATGTATGTGCGGTCGGCCGGGATGCCCAGTTCCTTCTCCAACGCGGCCATGATCTGCTCGGTCAGCTTCTCCCAGGCGGAACCGGGCACGGAACGACCGAACACGTTCACCTCGACGTATGCGGCCGGCTTGGAATCGTCGCCGCCGAAATAAATCGGCATATTGTCTTCAAACGGGCACATCAGCCAGCCTTCGGACTTGCCGGGAACGGCGGTGATCGCCTTGCCGTATGCGGACTTCAGCGCCTCGCGCTGCTCGGGAGTGGTGGAAACGGAAACATGAGTGTGGATGACTGGCATGATGCTCTCCTTGGATTGTCGGAATCAGCCTTTGCGTGTTCATCTCCAGTCTAGGCGTCGAACGGCGCAGTCGGGGTGGCTGTGTGAGAAATTTTGGGCTTTGTCTGGATATCCGCCAAGGTGGTCTGCGTGCGCGTGTTAAATATTCGTTGTGAGAAAACTGATTGAACAGCTTATGAAATTTGGCCTCGTGGGCGTGATCGCCTTCATTATCGACTGGGGCATTCTGAATCTTCTCGTCGGCGTATTCCGCATGCACAACGTGCTCGCCGCAACCATCTCGTTCATTATTTCCCTGATTTTCAACTACATTGCCAGCATGAAACTGGTGTTCAAGCACCGTGATGACATGGCCCGTTGGATGGAAATCCTCATTTTCGTGGTCGGCGCGGTCATCGGCCTGTTCATGAACGACGCCATTATTTGGATCTCCACGTATGGCATGAACCATGATGCCTACGTGTCGCAGAGCACGGAATATCTGATTCGCACCAATGTCGGCAAGCTCATCGCCACCGCCGTGGTGATGGTGTGGAATTTCCTGACACGCAAATGGTTGCTCGACGATACGCATACCAACGCCATGAACCGTTTGCGCAAGGCTGACAACCGCCTCACGCCGGAAGAGCTGGAAGCCAAGTGGCAGAACAGCTTCTCGCACAGGCTTGGTGTATGGTCGCTGGAGCACACCCCCAACGGTTGGCCCAAGTAGTCCTGAATTCGGAAAATCTGCCTGCACAACCCGGAAATCTGCCCTGATCAAATCTGCCCTGATTCCCGACTCGCGCAGACGGCCGGACAGTCCTGAATATGAAAAGGCGGTGCTTACACCTATAAAGGTATAAGCACCGCCTTTTCGTATGCTCTGCATGCTTTACGTGCGAAAGGTCACACGCTTACGGTGGTAAGCATGGGCTGCTCGGTGGAGTCCTTGATCTGTTTGAAGCCGAACAGGGCGATCGCCAGCGAGGTGAGCGCCAGAGCCGTCACTACAATGAAACCACCGTGTGATCCCATACGGTCGATGAACTGGCCGGCAATCGCCGAGCCGACGGAACCGCCGATTGAGTTCATCGCACCCATCCAGGCCATGCCTTCGGTGAAGCGTGTGGGCGGCACCAAGTGCAGCATCAGCTGGTTGCCGTTCACCCACGTCGGTGCCTGGCATACGCCGATGAACAGGTAGATGATCATGATCACCCACAGATGTTTGGCGAACATGAACGAGCCGATGCCTAGATCGACCACGGCAAGGCAGAAGTAGAAACGCTTCCACAGCGGAATAGTCCAATTCTTTGCGCCATACACGAGCGCGCCGATCAGCGAGCTGAACGAGAAGCAGGCGAACACGAAACCGGTGTACTGCTTCATATTCGCTTCCGTGGCGAACGCGACGATCGAAATGCTGGCGGCCGACTGGAACGCGCCCAAACCGAACCACGTCACGCATACGGCGATTAGGCCCGGCCCCCAAATCGATTCCTTGCGTCCGGCATTCACATCGGCGGCGGCCTGATCCATGGCGGCCTGCACTTCCGCAGCCGTTTTGCCTTCGGAACGTGCGCGATCGCGAGCGTACTCAATGGCCGCTTCCGCCTGCAACGCCTTGGAACGGGCGGCTTCGCGCTCACGGTATTCCTTGCGGGTCATGCCCGCTTCGCGAGCCAGCTGCGTCTGCGATTTCGGCTCGGTGGAAAGTTCGGTGAGGAACATGAGCGCACCGACCACCACACACACGCCAGTGAATGAGAATGCCAACAGCCCGGAAATCACGGCCAGTGTGGAGGCGAGCGGATTGCCGATCACCCACATGCATTCGTCGAACACGCCGGAAAGCGAAAGCGCGCGGTTGGTTTTCTCCGTGTCACCTTTAAGCAGCGTGGTCCAACGCTGACGGCTCATCGCGCCCCACGGCGGAATCGCCGCCATGAACGGTACGATACAGAACAGAATCCACGACGGTACTCGGGCGGTGATGCAGGAAACCAGTGCGGTCGCCGCAATCATCCACACGATGATTGTCGGAATCGACACCTGACGCTGGCCGAACTTGTCAACCAGCTTGCCGAGCACCGGGCTCGCAACGGCCAGCGCGATCGCCTGCACGGCCGTCAGCGCGCCTGCCAGCGAATAATTGCCGTAATAATGCTGCACGGAAATCGTAATCGTCATGCCGACCATCGGGAACGGCATGCATGCGATCACTGAACCGACCGAAAATCGGGCGGTGTGCGGTATGCGAAGAAGCTCCGCGTACCCTCCGAAAAGATGTTGGCCGATGCTTTTGGCGCCGGCGAGGACTGAATTGGTCATGTTTTGCCGCTCCTTTCTGCTCACGGTTGGTGCTTGCGTCCGCTGCGTTGCGTTGCCGCGGACCGCTTGATATACCCTTGTTCTGTCTTGATTGTTTTCTCTCCAGCCCCAGTCTCTCACTTCAACCTTGCTTGAACGTCAATCGATTGACGTTCAAGCGTGTTGCATAGGGGGTGGAGACTGGTTGTGTGCCATTTTCTTGAACTAGACAACTTTATACGGAGGTACTGTCGCAACACGCGGTGCATTGAGGTTGGCAGACATAATTCGATTGGCTATTTTGTAAGTACTCACCACACGTTCACTTGGTGGACGAAAAGATGTCCGGCGGGCGAAAGACGGTTGTTGCAAAATGGTTGCGCAACGCTTCCAAAGCTTGCGATTGCAGAATTTTCGTTCCATCGGTCAACGTCAGCAGTCCGGCAGCATCTTGCGGAAAGGCGGTAGGGATGCCCGCAACAACCATCCATTTCGTACGTCACGGCAAAGTCGAAAATCCAGGGCATTTGCTCTACGAACGACTGCCCGGATTCCACCTGTCGGAAGTGGGTGTGCGCATGGCGCAGGCGACCGCGCACTACATTGCCGTCAATCCACGACTCAACACAGTTTCCGCCATCTACTCGTCGCCGCTGGAACGCACGCGCGAAACGGCCGGCGAAATCCTCACCGCACTCAACGAAGTGCGTGAAACCCGTGGCGAGGAGCCGCTGGAACTCACCACCGACGAGCGCATCATCGAAGCGCGCAACGAATTCCGCGGCACGCGCATCGGCTACGGCGAAGGCGCACTCTGGAAAAACGGCAACTGGAAGCTGGTACGCAACCTGTGGAAGCCAAGCTGGGGTGAAAGCTACCAGTCGATCGCGCATCGTGTGCAAGCGTTCGCCCTCGAAAAAGTGGGGGAGCATCCCGGCGAGCAAATCATCGTAGTCAGCCATGAATCGCCCATCTGGAGCTACAGGCACATGCTGGAAACCGGGCACCCGGAACATAATATGCTGCTACGCCATACGGCACTCGCCTCCATCACTTCCATTACGTACGATTGCGATACACGCAAAGTATTGTCGATCGCTTACGTCGATCCCGCGGCCGACGTGAAATAGCGCATAATGCGGCATGGAATCGCCGGATTGGAAACTTTTGACCGAGACACGCGACAATGAGTGCGGCGGTTGTTGAAAGAACGGGGATTCCATGCAATCATGGAAGGGCTGGATGCTGTTGGGTCCAGTGAGGAAAACAAAATGTCGAAGCTGCAAAGGGGCACGCATGGCTTTCACTATCAACAACGGAGCGCTTTATCAATTATTCGATAGGCCTCATATGAAAATTGCCATCGAAAGCTGTGTTGGAGTGGTGGAATTATGGCCGCTGCAAACCGTTCAGGAGATGGAGAATGACGCAAAGTACACGGAAGATCTGCAAGTAAGATTCTCCTGCACCATGGCAAGGGCAATGCTGCGATTGTCCCACGGGATTAACCCGTCCGTGGCGGAAGCCGTGTACGAGGGAATGGACGAGATTCCGGGTTGCGATCCGGAAATTGTGCAAGCGCTCACGCGGGCCAATCAGGCATACGATGTGATGCGCAATTATTCCGAAACCAACAATGCCGACCTGTTCTTCGAAGCGGCCGACATTCTGGGCATCTTCATCGACGCCCATGTCGAGACGGAAGTCCGCAATATACTGCAAAAGATCGTGGAGTACATTCGGCAGAGCGTCAGCCTGGGCTTCGACGGCGGAGCGCTGGAAGATGTCAACTACTGCTACGCTTTCACCACGACCCCAAGGACGCTCACCGGGCGATTCCTCGCGGCGCTCGCGGTGGGTGACGGTCTGATGAATCTCATGTGCGAAGGCATTGACGATGTGGACGAACAGACCGTGCGCGTGCTGCCGGTGATGCTGTACATCAACGAGTTGTGCGAGCAGATGGCTGTTCCGCCGATCTATGTCGGCGACGTGACCTTGTCTCGAATGGTTGCGCTGCGTAATGCTGTGCGTGAGGCGGGCAGGGCAACGCCACTCGAGGAGAATTCCTTCTGCGACAACACATTCACCATAACCGCGGACAATGTCATTCCGTGCGCGGGCATGGAGTGGGATCATCATGCGGAGTGCCTACGTTGGGATCCGAAGAGGGCCGAGCAGGAAGCCAAAGATGAGGATGAACGTAAGAGCAAGGAAGCGCTCGCTGAAAAGTTCAATTTGATGACGGACGCTATGAAAAGTATGAGCTACATGGATGATTCCGATGATTCGGGTGATTCAGGCGAAGGTGCGGATGCTGCGTGACGTGGGCAATCCGAGATAATCCGAATTAGTGGGAATTATCGATATAGGAATAAGAAAATCCCGGCACTTGCGATTGCGGTGCCGGGATTTTCTTTATGTAGTACTGATTATTGCAAGTTCGGTTCTTAAGTTCAGTGCTGAACCTGCATATTTCGTCAATGCTGTATGTTGCCGTACACGGTAGGATCGTCGGAATCGTCGGAATTGTCGGATCCGTACGGGGTCTGGCCCTGCGAATCGTTGCCGAACGTGGGGCGATCGAACTGCGTCTGGTCAAGCTGGGTGGACTGTTCCGGAACCGTAGGCAGCGGAGGCATGCTCGGCATGGAAGGGGCTTCGGGTGCCGGGGCTGCATGCGGAGTTGCCGGGGCGGCCGGAGTGTACTGGGCGGCTGGAGCGGCTGGCATCGCAGGTGCTGCGTACTGATCGGTCGGAGTTCCGTAAGGAACGCCATACGGGTTGCCGTACGGAGTGTTGGTGGCTGCCGGGGCTGGGGTCGGAGCGCCATACGGGTCTGCGGTGGGCATTGCCAGAGTCGGCGCAGGCATTGCAGGTGCCGGAGCGGCTGCCGTATACGGATCAGCGGTTGGCGTCGGAACAGCCGCTGCGTACGGGTCGGCGACCGGTGCCGGAGTGCCGTTCGGGGCGTATTGTGCGGTTGCGGTCGGTGGCATGCCCGGGGCTGGGGCGTAGCCGTTGCCGGCTGCCGGATCGTCGAAGCGTGCGCCGGCTGGATCGGTCTTCTTGGCCATGAGCACAATGA
>ERZ811283.117-NODE-117-length-10321-cov-7.01091_pt1 | contig 10321 bp, 7 predicted proteins | sample MGYA00520195_ERZ811283 | MGnify/ENA primary metagenome ERZ811283 (study PRJEB31588, sample SAMN03399877) | human gut metagenome | study: EMG produced TPA metagenomics assembly of the PRJNA231909 data set (A prospective, longitudinal analysis of the...
CTGTGGACCGCCAAGAGCTACGACGAGTTCGACCTGCTCACCTTCAACAAGTCCGAGTACCTTGACGCCGTCAAGCCGCAGGTTGAAGCTGAGAACATCTCCAAGATCCTGTATCCGGAAGATTCCACCCCGCAGGGCAAGGCACTGCGTCTCGAGCAGCAGTACTTCTTCGTGTCCGCCTCCATCCACGACGCCATCCGCGTCTTCTACCCGGGCCAGGACAAGCCGGATCTGACCACCTTCGCGGACAAGATCACCTTCCAGCTCAACGACACCCACCCGGTCATCGGCATCCCGGAGCTCATGCGCGTCCTCATGGACGAGTACGGCTACGATTGGGACACCGCTTGGAAGATCACCAACAAGACCTTCAACTACACCTGCCACACCCTGCTTCCGGAAGCCCTGGAAGTGTGGCCGTCCAAGCTCATCGGCGAACTGCTGCCGCGTCACCTCGAGATCATCGAGAAGATCAACGACCAGTTCGAGGCCGAGCTCAAGGCCAAGGGCGTTGACGAGGCCACCATCAAGGACATGGCCATCTACACCGGCGACTCCGTGCGCATGGCGTTCTTGGCCTCCTACGGCGGCTCCCACGTCAACGGCGTGGCCGAGCTGCACTCCCAGCTGCTCAAGGACGTCACCCTGAAGAACTTCTCCGACGTGTATCCGGACAAGTTCACCAACGTGACCAACGGCGTGACCCCTCGCCGCTTCGTCAAGCTCGCCAACCCGCGTCTGTCCGACCTCATCACCGAAGGCCTCGGCACCGACAAGTGGGTGAGCGACCTCGAACTGCTCAAGGGCCTCGAACCGCTCGCAGCCGATGACGAATTCGTCAAGAAGTTCGCCGCCGTCAAGCAGGCCAACAAGGTTGACTTCTCCAACTACGCCAAGCGCGAATACGGCTTCGACATCGACCCGAACACCATGATCAACACCATGGTCAAGCGTCTGCACGAGTACAAGCGCCAGGCCCTGAAGATCCTGTCCGTCATCGCCGACTACGCCGACATCAAGTCCGGCAAGGTCTCCGCCGACGACATCATGCCGCGCACCATCGTGTTCGGCGCCAAGGCCGCTCCGGGCTACTACCTGGCCAAGCAGACCATCCAGCTGATCAACAACGTCGCCCGCGTCATCAACAACGACCCGGACGTCAAGGGCAAGCTGAACGTCTACTTCCCGTGGAACTACAACGTGCGTCTCGCACAGCACCTCATCCCGGCAACCGACCTCGACGAGCAGATCTCCCAGGCCGGCAAGGAAGCCTCCGGTACCGGCAACATGAAGTTCGCTCTCAACGGCGCCATGACCGTCGGCACCCTCGACGGTGCCAACGTCGAAATCCGTGAGCGCGTCGGCGCTGAGAACTTCTTCCTCTTCGGCATGACCGTCGACGAGGTGGATGCCCTCTATGCCGAAGGCTACGATCCGAAGAAGTACTACGAGGCCGATCCTCGTCTCAAAGCCGCCATCGACATGGTCGCGGACGGCACCTTCTCCAACGGCGACAAGACCGTGTACGAAGACCTTGTCCACGATTGGCTCACCAAGGACTGGTTCATGACCCTCGCCGACTTCGGCGCCTACACCGCCATCCAGTCGGAAATCGAGGCCCTCTACGCCCAGCCGCTCGAATGGAACCGCAAGGCCCTCATCAACGTGGCGAACTCGGGCTACTTCAGCTCCGACCGCTCGATGGAGGATTACCTCGAGCGTATCTGGATGACCGGTCCGCTCAAGTAATGACGGAGCGTTATCTGCGTTGTGGAAGGCTTGACGTATCTTCGTACGCTTTCGCCTTCCACGCCTTGTGATACTGCGCTCGTCATTACTTTCGCTTCGCACGGGCCATATGTGACGTGAATTATCGCGTGATGTATGACTCGTAGCGTTAGATAGGGCGTGATAACGAAGGGACGATTCCGTTTTGGAATCGTCCCTTTTCGTTTTCTCGGGCAAAACAAAAAGCCCTGCGCGTGGGGCGCAGGGCTTGAAAGAAAGAGAAATCAGGCAGCTTCTGGGGTGGCGGGAGCGACTTCGGCTTCGCCATCCTCGGCATCCTTGGTCAGGCCGAGATCGACAGGAGACGAGCTGTTCTCCCATGGCTCCTCCCACGGATCGTAATCCGGATTCTGCTGCTTGTACACATACAGACCGACGACACCGGCAAGCAAAGCTCCGAAGAGCAGTGCGAAGAACTTCCAACCGTTAGAAGACTTGTTCTCCATGACGGATCCTTTCCCAAATATCGGCGAACATTGGCTGACCTGCTCGTTCAAGCCAACTCTGTTCACTATATTAATTCCTTGAATGTGTTGATTGGGTGGATTTACGCGCCGGGGATTCACAAGAATGCAATCATTTGCAATGATTTCGCAGATTCGCGGATTCGCACGTTCCAGTAGGGTTGAAACATGGCTTATCAACGTTTCAGTCTGTTTCCCGATTCCCCGTCGTTCAAAGACTTCTTCTCTGCACGTTCCATGCGATACCGTTGGCGTAACGGCGATCCTGTGATCACCGTTACGATCATGGCGATATGCGTCGCGGTCTGGATTGTCGAAACACTATTGAAAATCGTCTGGCCGACCGGCTGCAACGCATTCGTCGGCTCAGGCGTATTCATGCCCGCGCTGGCGACTCACCGCCCATGGACCTTCATTACGTCAATGTTCCTGCACCAGCCGGCCTCCCTATGGCACATTCTTTTCAACATGCTGACCTTGTGGTGCGTCGGGCCTGTATTGGAACGCATGATGGGGCATCTGCCATATCTCGCGTTATACGTGCTGTCAGGACTCGGCGGAAGCGCCGGCATGATGGTCTGGTCACTGTTCTCGCAAGACGGTTGGCTGACATCCGCATACGGCGCTTCCGGCGCGCTATTCGGCCTGTTCGCGGCAATTCTGGTGGTATACCAGCGCATTGGCATCGACATTCGATCCATGCTGATCTGGATGCTCATCAACTTCCTGATGCCAATCATCACGCCGAACATCGCATGGCAGGCGCATATCGGCGGATTCATCGTCGGAGGTGCGTTCGCCTGGCTGCTGGTTTCCGGCCTGCATGCGTTGCGCGGCAAAAGCCTGCAGCAGCGCACGCTGATGTACGGCGTAATCATGTTGGCCGTGATTATTGCGATTGTCGTCGCATGCAATATGAGCAATCCACTTCGCGCAAACCCCCTTCTTGGCATGCTCTTCTAGTCGTTAGGTGGGAGAAAAACAGATTTGGGGGAATTGTACGCATGCACTTATCCACATTTGTGGATAACTTTGTGGATAAGTGAGGGATGAGCTGTGGGTAAGTCGGGGATAACTCGGTGCATTATCCACAAGGATATTCACAAAACGGTGGATTCCCCGGCTTTTCAACGGTGGAAAATGTGGATAACCCGACTGTGCATAGTGGAAAAATGGGGAAAACACCATCCTATATATTGTGGACGGTCATAAAACTGCCTACAAGATATAGACGCTATCCACATTCGTCCACAATAATCCACGACTTATCCACATCGTGTGAAACCAGAAAATCCCCAGAATGACGACGAATCAACACAACGAAATCAGGTACGTCACCAATGACAATCATGAATGACGAGACGCGCGAATTCGTGGCGATGCATCGCAACGAGGATGTGCGCGAACTGGCGTTGAAGGCCAAACGTGTGGAAGGGCTCGACCTGCCGTTGGCGCTCGACCAGATTGCCGGATGGCAGATCGCACGCAAAAAACTGCCACAATGGGCTTCCTGCGAGGGAATCGTATACCCGCCGCACATTTCCATGGAACAGTGCTCATCGCAGTTCACAGCCCAATACAAGTCAGAAATCGCACAAACCCTGCTCGCGCCGGCCGCAACCGTGCGCGCCAGAGTGTCCGATTCTGCCGAATCGGACAACCAAACCACGAAAAGTGAGCCACAGTTGTCCGATTCTGTCGAATCGGTCATGCAAACGGCAAAAAGTGCGTTCCAGTTGTCCGATTCTCCAGAATCGGACATGCAAGAGATGAAAATGGGCACGTGGATGTCCGATTCGCCAGAATCGGACACATTGGTGGCGAGAAGTTCGATGGTGGATCTGACGGGCGGATTCGGCGTGGACTTTTCGTATCTGGCGCGCGGATTCAGCCAGGCCACTTATGTGGAACGGCAGCGGCATCTGTGCGATCTGGCCGAACACAATATGGCCGCACTGGGACTCGACCAGGCGCGTATCGTGTGCGGCGACGGCGTGGAATACCTCAGGCAGATGGATCCGGTGGACTTCATCTACCTTGATCCGGCCCGCCGCGACGAGCATGGATCGCGCACTTACGCGATCGAGGATTGCACGCCGAACGTGTTCGAATTGCGTGACCTGTTGCTCGCCAAATCGCAGTACACGCTGGTCAAGCTTTCGCCGATGTTGGATTGGCGCAAGGCGGTCGCCGATTTCGACGGGGCCGTACGCGAAGTGCATATCGTGGCCACCGGCAACGAATGCAAGGAACTGTTGCTGGTATTGGGTCAGCAGGTGCATGAGGAACCATCCGCGCCGCGCGTGTTCTGCGTGAACGACAATCAGCGGATCGACTATGATTCCGCCGCATATACGCAGGGCCTGCGCATTGGCGGCAAACCGCTGCCGGAGGCGAAAAACTACTTGTATGAGCCGAATGCGTCGATTATGAAGGCCGGTTGCTTCGATCTGGTGGAGGAACGATTCGGTGTGACGCAGGTCGGTCCAAGCAGTCACCTTTTCGTGTCGGCAACGCCGGTTGCCGATTTTCCCGGCAGAGGATTCGCGATTGAAGCGATCGGCGGCATGAATAAAAAGGATATAAAACAACTGCTGAATGGCACGAAACAGGCCAATATCGCGGTACGTAACTTCCCGCTTACCGCACCGCAGCTACGCAAGAAATTGAAGCTTGCCGACGGTGGTCCGGTCTATCTGTTCGGCACTACCATGCAAGGCTGCGATCATGTGCTGCTGCGCACGTCGAAAATCTGAAAAACAAACCGGAATCGAAAAAAGAAACAGGCGAACCGGGATTGGCAAGGCGGTCGCGAAAGACCGCGTACGTTTGCGAAAGAGCGTGAAATCTACGAAGAAAACCTACGAAAAGATTGCGAGATAATCGTAAAAGGGCATGTGAAAAGGGCGTCTGACCGCACGCTGTACAGACGCCCTCAAATCGCAGGAAAGGCGAAACTACGCTTTAGCGCCACCACATGGTCATGATGAATCCGATCATGATGATCGCGAATGCGATGGCCAGATTCCACGCGCCGATGTTCGGAATCGGGTAGTCGGAAGTCAGGTAGTAGACGACCGCCCAGATCAGACCGATGATCATCAGCGCGCAGAACAGTGGCACGAACCAGCGTGGATTGGACTTGGTGCCCTTGATGGTTTCCTCCACGCGGCGGGTGTTCTCCGCCTGACGGTTCATCATGCGCTGCATCTGCGGGCTCAGGGAGTCCTTATCGGCGGTAGCGTTCAGCACCGCTTCGACGCGATCCATCGGAATGTCGTGATCGTCATCGTCGTCGGAATCAGCGGATTCGTCAGAAGTGGAATCGACGGTGGTTTCCTCAGCGGCATCCTGAACGGTTTCGTTGCTCTCTTCAACGGCAGCGGTGTCGTCCGTGGACTGCAGATCGTTCTGATCGTCCGCGGTGGTTTCGTGCAGCTCTTCGTCAGCCATCAGCATAGTCTCCTTTAATAGGCTAAAAGTCATAATAGTGGGTAGACTCGAAAGCGGCGAACTCACAGCGTAAAACTGTTCATAATCAGAGCAAATGCTTAATGGGAATCAGGAAGGTCCGCATGGCGAAGCACACCGGCAAGCACACCGCGAAACGGTCGAAAGCGGCCGGAGTGGCGGCATTCCTTGTGCTCATGTTCTCCGGATTCCTGCTCGCCACGAACCTGCGCGTGAACCGTTCCGTCGTGGTGACCAACGACACCGCCGAACTCGTGGAACAACGCGTGAAAAAAGTCAACTCCCTGCAGACGGAAGTCGACGTGCTCAGCTCCCGCGTGAACGATCTGAGCAAAACCCTGAACAGCCAGGACGACGCCGACCAGCAAGACAGCGAAAGCGCCGGCAACGGCACCATGCTGCCAGCGGTGGAAGGCCCCGGACTCGTGGTGACGCTCGACGATTCACCACTCTGGGAAAACATGGTCGATTCCAGCGGCTCCACCTCCAACATCAACGATTACGTGGTGCACCAGCAAGACGTCGAAGCCGTGGTGAACGCGCTTTGGGCGGGCGGCGCGGAATCCATGATGATCATGGACCAGCGTGTGCTGTTCAATTCCGCAGTGCGCTGTTCCGGCAACGTGCTGCTTTTGCAGGGCAAAAAGTATTCGCCGCCATTCACCATTTCCGCGATCGGCCCGGTCGAGACAATGAAAAAGGCGCTCGACAATTCGCAGGAAGTGACCATATACCGGCAGTACGTCAGCGCGTTCGGCTTGGGATGGCAGGTCGACGAAAAAGAAAAACTCCATTTCGACGCGACCGACGCATTGCAACAGCCGCTGCAATACGCGCAGGCGATGAACAACGAAACAGACGGATCGCAGCAAACGGACGAAACGCAGGAATCGCAAGAGGGGAAGTAACCGATGAAGCACGTGGCACCAAAACAGCGTCGCAAAAGCGTGGTCTGGACGATACTTGGCATCCTCGCCGAACTCATGCTGACCGCGGCGGCCGTCTGCGCGCTCTACATCGCATGGCAAATGTGGTGGACGGGCGTGCAGGCCGAACACAACCAAATCGAAACACGCCAATCCGTATCATGGTCCGACCCCGGCCAATCCGACAGCGTCACCATTGCGCAAGCGCAGGAAGGCGACCCGCCAGCGCAACCGCAAAGCGCACAGGAAGGCGAGCTCATCGCCCAGGTCTACATTCCGCGATTCGGCAGCCAATGGCAGCGCAACCTCGTTGAAGGCACCTCTCTCACCGAACTCAACAAGCACGGACTCGGCCACTACAAGGATTCGCAAATGCCTGGCCAAGTCGGCAATTTCGCCTTCGCAGGGCACCGCAACGGCTACGGACAGCCACTCGGCGACGTCGACAAACTGCAGGAAGGCGACCCGATCATCGTGCGCACGCAGGATTACTGGTACGTCTACCACTACACCAGCTACAAAATCGTGCTGCCGACCGACATCGAAGTGGTCGCCGCCAACCCCGAAAACCCCGGCGCGACGCCAACCAAACGCATGCTGACCATGACCACATGCGAACCGAAATACTCCACGCCGACACACCGCTGGATCAGCTACGCGGAATTCTCATACTGGGCGAAGGTGTCCGACGGCATCCCCCAGGAGCTCGCCTCCACCGACTCCAACGGCAAAGTCAAATTCGTCAACAACGAAAAATCGTCGATCGTCGCATCCGTCAGCTCACTCAAACCGTGGATTCTCGGCGCGCTCGCCGCATATGTGATCATCTTCCTTTCCGCGCTGGTGGCATGGCGTTGGCCGTATCTCGCCGACGTGCGCGCAGGACGCCGTGAAAAGCCGGAATTCAGCTTGTACGGCGGATTGATGCGATTGCAGCCGGGTGTGCTTCCGATTCGACTTGTGCTCATGGCGTTGCTGATTTTCGCGGCGGCCGCATCGTGCTTTGAATGGCTGTTCCCGTGGGCTGCGACGAATATTCCGGCATTGCAGGAAATGTCGAATTACACGGCCATATAAAGCTGTATTCAGGTGCCTTCCGGCGGTCTGCCGGAAGGTTTGCTGGCAGTTTTGCTGGCAGACGTGAAAGCGATTGCTGCGATCTGCGATTATCACGATTGCTGCGATTGCTGCGTGAGACGCGCGCCGCGTCACGACATGTTGCGCACGTACACTGCTATGCAAACGCAAATATTCGCGCAACGTAAGTATTCGAAGCATTCGAACGCCGACATTCCGACGTTGATAGGAGCATGATGACCGATTCCGCACGCATTTTGGTCGTGGACAACTACGATTCGTTCGTTTACACGATTGTCGGCTATTTGAAGACGTTGGGTGCCGCGGTGACGGTGGTGCGCAACGATGCGATCGATCCGGGCGAAGCCGATGTGATCGACGAATACGACGGCGTGCTTATTTCTCCCGGCCCGGGCGCTCCGGCCGATTCCGGTGCCAGCGAAGGCATGATTCGCCTGTGCGCGGAGCAGTCCAAGCCCATGTTCGGCGTGTGCCTCGGCATGCAGGCGCTGGCCGAAGTGTTCGGCGCGACCGTAAGCCACGCGCCGACCATCATGCACGGCAAAACCAGCTTGGTGGAGCATATCGACGATGAGATCTTCGAAGGCGTCGCCAATCCGATGACCGCCACTCGCTACCATTCGCTGGCCGTGGAGCCCGATTCCGTGCCGGAAGAGCTGGTGGTGACCGCGTGGACGCAGGTCGACCACATCGTGCAGGGCATCAAGCATTGCAGCAAGCCGATGTATGCGGTGCAGTTCCACCCCGAATCCGTGATGACGCAGGACGGCTACCGTCTGCTTGCGAACTGGCTGAAGGTGTGCGGCCAGGAGAACGCCGTGGAACGTTCCAAGGGATTGCAGCCCAAGGTCGCGGCCTAAGGTCGCAGCAAGAAGGCGTGGGAAGTGCGAATACGCATGGTACAAGCGTGGAAACGTAAGTCGCGCAATCTCAATCGCAAGAAAATGCAAAATCGTAAGAAAACACGAATCGCAAAAGAACATAAGACCGTAATGAGGAAAGGCCCAGCTGGCATTTCAGCTGGGCCTTCCTTGTGAATGATGGCGGTTATCTCGACCGATCAGTTGCCTTCGGGAGTGTTGTTGCCTCCGTCGGTGTTGCCGCCGTTGCCGCCGTTGTTGCCGTTGTTGCCGTTGTTGCCGCCATTATTGGTGCTGGACGACTTCGTGGTCAACGTGATCGTGGCTCCGCTGTCGGACTGGGTGCCGGCGGTCGGTGACATGCCTGTGACCGTGCCATCCTCCGGGCCGGAAACCGTGACCTGGAAACCGTAGCTTTCCAACAGGCTCTTGGCGTTCGCATAGCCCATGCCGACCACGCTGGGCACGCTGATCTGCTGCTTGCCGGTAGACACCCAAATCGTGACCGCGGTACCGGCCTCGACCGTGCTTCCAACACCCGGCTCGACGCGGGTGACGGCGCCGGAAGCGATAGAATCGGAATATTCGCTTTCGATGGTGATCTGCGTCAGACCGGCCTGCTTCAGCTGCTCGATAACCGTGTCTTTCGGCTGTCCGATCAGATTGTCGGGAATCTTGGTCATGCCGGACGAAATGTACAGCGTGATGATCGTGCCCTTGGTCTGCTTTGAATGGGCGGCAGGATCCGTGCTTACCACCTTGTCTTTTTCGATGGAGGCATTGTCGACCGTGCGCACGTTACCCACCTTGAAGCCGGCGGCCTCAAGAATGGATTTCGCGTCATCCTGGCTCTTGTTCGACACATCCGGAACGGCGACCGACTGAGGGCCGGTGGAGAACCACACGGAAACCGTGGAGCCCTTGGCGACCTTCTTGCCGCCCGCCGGATTCTGCTTGGTGATGGTGCCCTTCGGCTCGCTTGAATCGGAATCCTCTCGGGCATCGAGCTTCAGACCCTTGGCCGCGAGCTGCTCTTCGACGCGCGCCTCGGAAATATTCGCCGTGGCGGTGAAATCAGGAACTTCCACCATGTCGGCGGTGGAGTCGCTCTTGTTCAGCATGAAGAACACACCCAGAATGACCAGCAGCGCCACCAGACCGCCCACCACGGAGCCGATGATGATCTGCTTCTTCTTACGCGCCTTAGCGGCCTCGGCACGCTGTTCCGCGCGGGTTTTTGTGGATACGCCGTTCTGTGGGTTCGGCACGGCCTCGAACTGGCCCGTAACGGGATTGAACGCCTGCGTCGCGGCGGTTTCACCGGCAGGAGTCATGGCCACGGTGTTCGCGTCCATTTCGGCCTGCTTGCGTGCCTTCATATTGGTCAGATCGGTCAACGGATTGAACGCGGCCGCCATCGGCACGCCGCCGTTCATGAACGTCAGCAAATCGTTCTTGAATTCGGAAGCCGTGGCGTAACGGTTCTGACGATCCTTCGCCATCGCCTTCGCGCAAATCGAATCCCACATCTTCGGCAAGCCGGGAACGACCGAACTTGGGGGAGTGGCGACCTCCGAAACATGCTGGTAGGCGATCGCAACCGCGGAATCGCCGGTAAACGGCGGCCTTCCGGTAAGCATTTCATACAGCACGCAACCTGCGGAATACAGGTCGGAACGCATGTCGACGCTTTCGCCGCGTGCCTGCTCGGGAG
>ERZ811283.121-NODE-121-length-10232-cov-5.13698_pt1 | contig 10232 bp, 8 predicted proteins | sample MGYA00520195_ERZ811283 | MGnify/ENA primary metagenome ERZ811283 (study PRJEB31588, sample SAMN03399877) | human gut metagenome | study: EMG produced TPA metagenomics assembly of the PRJNA231909 data set (A prospective, longitudinal analysis of the...
GAGATCTACACTCTTTCCCTACACGACGCTCTTCCGATCTTGCAGGCCGAACGGAATGCCCTTCCAGAACGACACGGGCGCGTCCAGCGAGGACAGCGCCTCGAACGATACGGAATTCTTCGTTTTCTTCTGCGACATGGTTTCCTTTTCTCTCCTCTGCTCTACCGTTGCTCTCTGCTGTTCCGGACTCAGTCCCTGAACGTGATCTCGCCGGTCTCGGGATTCATGGACTCGACGATGGCCAGCGAATCCACGTCATAGCCCTGCGCGCGCAGTTCGTCACCGCCGCCCTGGAACCCCTTCTCGACCGCGATGCCGATTCCCTCGACACTCGCCCCCGCCGCATGGCACAGCTCGATGAGCCCATGCAACGCCTTGCCGTTCGCCAGGAAATCATCGATGAGCAGCACGTGGTCGTCGGCGTCCAAATATTTCTTGGACACGATGACGGGAAACTCCTTGCGCTTGGTGAACGAGTACACCGTGGTGGTGTACTGGTCGCCGTCGAGGTTGATGGACTGGGCCTTCTTGGCGAACACCACCGGAACATCGCCGAAGTGGCGTGCGGCGCAACAGGCGATGCCAATGCCCGACGCCTCGATGGTCAGGATCTTGGTGATGGTCTTGCCGGCGAAATGCCGGGCCCACTCCTGCCCCATATGGTCGAACAGACGCACGTCGCACTGATGGTTCAAGAACGCGTCCACCTTGAGCACGTCGCCGGTCTTGACCGTTCCATCACGCCGAATGCGCTCTTCCAGCTCCTTCATAAGTCCCCTTTGCCTGTACCGTCAATGAATAGGACAGAGGGACAGCATACGCCATGCAGATGACCGCGGCGACCTGTATGAATCCGCCACGAGTCCTTGACGAACACTTTGTGATTCCAAAATGTTTTTTTGGGAGGGGGATGCTCTAGCATAACCTCGACGGAACGGGAAGTCGTGTAAGGAGTATCAGCATGCGCAATGACCGCTATGGGAGCCTGGACGGTATCAAGGGATTCGCCCTGATCGGCATCATCTGGTATCACCTGTCGCAACGCTCGCTGCCCGGCGGTTTCATTGGCGTGGACGTGTTCTTCACCGTATCCGGCTTCCTGCTCGCCCTGAGCGTCCTTCGTGAGATCGACCGTACCGGCAGACTGCGTCTTGGCAATTTCTATCTGCGCAGGTTGTCTCGACTGTGGCCGGCGATGGCGTTCATGATCGCCGGCTCGGTGTCGCTCGGCCTGTTCGTCAACCATGACATTCTGGTGGGTGTGCCGGGCAAAAGCGTCTCCGCGCTGACATTCACGTCGAATTGGGGGGAGATCTTCTCCGGAGACAGCTATTTCGCGGCGACGTCGCCGCAATTGCTGCGGCACTTATGGTTCGTGGCGCTGCTGGCCCAAGCGACGCTGGTGCTGCCGCTTTTGACGGCCATGCTGCACAGAATCGGCTCCACGTTCGTGCAGGCGTTGGTGCCGGTGCTGCTCGCCGCGCTGTCCGCGTGTGGCATGTGGGTGCTGTACAACCCGTCCGCCGACCCCACACGCGTGTATTTCGGCACGGACACGCACTGTTTTGGCATGCTGTTGGGTGTCGCGCTGGCGTTCGTCGTGCGGCACAGCGAGGAGTCTGACGCCGAGCCGCGCCGCCTGTTCACCATGGTTATGCCCTGGCTGGCCACTGGCGCACTGGTCGTGTTGATCATGATGATGCCGCGCGTCGGGCAGGATGCGTCAGCGTTCCGCGGCGGTCTGATTCTGGCCTCTGTGCTCACCGTAGTGCTGATCGGCGGCAGCATTTCCAAGGATTCATGGATGATCGGCCTGTTCGGCTGGCGTCCGCTCGCGCTGCTGGGCAAATACTCGTATGGCATGTACCTGTGGCATTGGCCGTTGTACCTGCTGCTGCAGCTCATGCTTCCTGGTTACCGTGGCAGCGGATTGTGGGTGGTCCAGGCGCTCACGTTGCTGCTGAGCCTCGTGATGACCGCGGTGTCATGGTGGATGGTGGAGAATCCGGTCGCGGAATGGATCAAGTCCAAGCGCGACAAGTCGGCTCCCCGCCGCACGGTGGCGCAACGTTCGGCTCCGCGACGGGTCGGCAGCGCGCGGGCACGTGGCGTGTATGGGACGCACCTCAACAACGTCGAGTTCACTCAGCCGTACTCTCAGGCTGCGCCCCTGCCCTCGCCGCAAGACGCGCCGGTCGTCGCATCCCGCAGCTCCCGTACCGCGGAGGCGATGCGCATGGTCGTCACCGTGTCGGTTGTGGTACTGATCGTCATCGGGTTCTTCATGGGTGTGGCCCAGGCCCCGGCGAAGACGCAGACACAGATCATGCTGGAGAAGAACCAGAGCGCGCTCGCCAAGAAGGAACGTCAGCGCAAGATGGACGCCAAGGCCGCGGCCGAGGCGAAGAAACGCGCCGAGGAGGAGCGCAAGCGCCGCGAGGAGGCCAAGGCAGCCATCGAGAAGACCCTGAACGGCGAGGACGTCTCCGTGATCGGCGACTCCGTCACCGTGGGCGCGTCGGCGGCATTGCAGAAGTCACTGCCCGGCATCGCCGTGGACGCCCAGGTGTCGCGGTCCATCCTGACCGCGCCCGGTATCGTCGCGCAGATGAAGGCGGAAGGCCGTCTGCGCAAGTACGTGGTGATCTCGCTGAACACGAACAGCGCGACCACGGTCGGCGAATACGAGCGGATTGCGGCCGCGGCGGGTGATGGGCATGTGCTGGTCATCATCAATGCGTATGGCGACCGCGAGTGGATTCCCGTGGCCAATCAGGCGGCCTCCGACTACGTGCGCAAGCATCCCACCGATTCGATTCTGGTCGACTGGAACAGTGCTATCGCGGCACACACCGATTGGCTCGGACCGGACGGCATCCACCCGCAGGCCGGACAAGGCGAAGATCTGTATGCCTCCGGTCTGAGGAACGCGTTGGCGGAATGGGAGGTCGCCCATATCGAGTGACACTGACCGAACCATGTGGTAAACAGGAAAGCCGAATCATCGTCAACCGTCAGGGGGAGCAGCGTGCAGCAGGATCCGGATCTCATCGCAAGAAGCGCCGAGGAACTCGTCGGCGACCTCAACCCGCAGCAAGCCGAGGCGGTGCAGTACCGGGGGCCCGCACTGCTGATCGGCGCCGGCGCAGGATCCGGCAAGACACGCGTGCTCACCCGGCGCATCGCGTGGATCCTCACGCAATTCGGAGCATGGCCGAGCCAGATCCTCGCCATCACCTTCACCAACAAGGCGGCCGCTGAAATGCGCGAACGCCTCGAAGGTCTGATCGGACCGGTCGCCCAGCGCATGTGGGTGTCGACGTTCCATTCCGCATGCGTGCGCATCCTCAGGCGTGACGGCCAGTCGATAGGGCTGGCGTCGGGCTTCTCCATCTATGACACCGCCGACTGCGAGCGCCTCGTCAAGCTGATCGGCGCCGATCTCAACATCGACCTCAAGCGCTACACGCCGCGCGCGATCCTCTCGCGCATCTCCGATTACAAGAACTCACTGATCGGCTGGCAGGAGCAGCTCAAGCGCTACGCGCCCGACTACCGGCCCGGCCAGCGCGGTTATCAGATCGGCAATTTCGGCGACATCGAGGTGCTGTATTCCGTCATCTACGCCGAATACCAGCATCGTCTGGCCATGGCGAACGCCGTCGACTTCGACGATCTGATCGGCCGGACGGTCGAACTGCTGCGCACCCAACCGCAGGTGGCCGACTATTACCGTCATAAGTTCCGTTATATCCTCGTCGACGAATACCAGGACACGAACCATGCCCAATACGAGCTGATCCGCGAGCTGGCGGGCGTGGATGCGGCCGGGCAGGTCGTGCCGGACGCCCCCTCGGCGGGGCGGGCCGGCCCGGCATGGATCACCGTCGTCGGCGACTCCGACCAGTCGATCTATGCGTTCCGCGGCGCGGACATCCGCAACATCCAGGATTTCGAGCAGGATTTCCCCAACGCGAAGACCATCATGCTCGAACAGAACTACCGTTCCACGCAGACCATCCTCGACGCGGCCAACGCGGTCATCGCCAACAACCAGGGTCGCAAGCCCAAGAAGCTGTGGACCGCATTGGGCATCGGGGACCCGATCGTCGGCTATGCCGCGGACAACGCCGAGCAGGAGGCCGCGTGGATAGCGGGGGAGATCGCTCGCGTCCGCGCCGAGGAGGGCACGCCGTATTCGGACATGGCCATCATGTACCGTGCCAACGCGCAGTCGCGTGCGCTTGAAGGCGCGCTCGTGCATGCCGGACTGCCGTATCAGCTGGTCGGCGGCACGCGGTTCTACGAGCGGCGGGAGGTCAAGGACGCCATCGCGTATCTGCAGGCCATCGTCAATCCGGCCGACAACGTCAACATGCGGCGCATCCTCAACGTGCCCAAGCGCGGTCTCGGACCTCGTGCCGAATCGATCATCGTTTCATATGCCGATGCTCATGCGACCACGTTCTGGGACGGCATTGACCATCTTGACCAGATCGACGGCGTGCCCACCCGTACCGGCAAGCAGCTCGCCGCATTCAGGGATCTGATGCGCTCCCTGAGCGCGTTCGCGGCCGAACATGACGGCAAGCCGTCCGAAGTGGTGGGGGAGGTACTCTCGCAGTCCGGTCTGCTCGAAGAACTGCAGCGGTCCGAGGATCCACAGGATGCCTCCCGCGTGGAGAACCTGTCCCAGTTGCAGTCCGTCGCCGCCGAATTCGAGCAGAACACGCCGGACGCCACACTCGCGGGATTCCTGGAGACCACGGCGCTGGTGGCGGACTCCGACCAGCTGCCCTCCGAGGGCGAGGACTCCGGCAAGGTCACGTTGATGACTCTGCACACCGCCAAGGGCCTGGAATACCCCGTCGTGTTCCTCACCGGCATGGAGCAGGGCACGTTCCCGCACTCGCGGGCGATGGAGGACGCCGACGAGCTTTCCGAGGAGCGTCGTCTGGCATATGTCGGCATCACGCGTGCCAAGCGTCGTTTGTACGTCACCCGTGCCGCCGTGCGCGCGCAGTGGGGGCAGGCCAACGAGATGATGCCCAGCCAGTTCCTCGATGAGATCCCCGACCGACTCATCGACTGGAAACGGCGCGAAACCGGCATGGAGGGCATGCGCTCCGGCTGGTCACGCCGCGGCTTCGACGACGAGTTCGGCGGATGGGACGATGACGACTTCGGCGGCACCACATACGGCGGATCGTCCTCGTACGGTGGTTCCTCGTCATACGGTTCTCGTGGACGTTCCTCGTACGGCGGTTCCTCGTCGTTCGGCTCCGGTTCGCGCGGTGGATCGGGCTCGTCATATGGCGGGGCCAGGGGATTCGGCTCATCTTCGCGCCACGGCGGTTCCGGCCGTCAGGGCTCCGGACAGCAGTACGGGTCGGGCAGCCGGTTCGGCTCATCCACGGGATTGTCGCGTGGCGGCAAGGTCACGACGCGCCGCACCGCTCCCAAGTCATCTCTCTCGTCGGCCAAACCGGCCTCGTCGCTCAGCAAGGACAATAACCTCAACATCGCCGACTTCCATGCCGGCGACAAGGTCACGCATGACCAGTACGGGCTGGGCACCGTCGTCGACGCGCAGGACAAGGGCCGCAACTCCGTAATCACGGTCGATTTCGGCTCGTCGGGCGTCAAGCGGCTGATGCTGCGCGTGGCGCCGCTGGAGAAGCTCTGAGGTAACCACCCACCGGCGGCTTCGCACCATCCTCCCGCCAGCGGGAGGATGGTGGCGGGACCTTACCGGCGGATGACCGGCGCATATATGAAAAGCGTTGAAAAGTCAAGGCTTGTGTTTCCCGGAAACGGTTGACATAATCATCGATGTCCATCTTCAACCGAGAGGAGACAACAATGTTCCGTAGACTATTCGCATCGCTGCCGGCCATCGTGTTCGGCGTGCTTATCGCCGTCGCCCCGCAGGCATTCGCCCATGTGTGCGAGGTCAAGGATAATATGCCCATGGCGTGCCATTACACCGCGCAAGCGGAGCTTGGCATCGGCGTGGTCATCGCCCTGCTGGGTATCATCGCTTTGTTCTGCAGCCCGAAGATACGTACAGGTCTCAATATCGCCGTCGCTTTGAACGCACTGCTGTCGCTGGCCGTGCCGACGGTGCTGATCGGCGTGTGCAAGGGCGCCATGATGCATTGCCATATGGTCACCAGGCCGACGCTCATCGTGATCGGCATTCTGGCACTGCTGTTCGCCGTCGTCGCCATCTACCTTGACTCCAAGCCCGTCAAGCGATGATCACACGAATCACCCTCAAACGACTGCCGCTGGAGAACCTGAAGCGCAAGCCGTTTCGCACGGCTGCGCTCGTCATCGTCGTCATGATGCTGACGCTCGCGTTCTTCGGCGGCTCGCTGCTGTCCATGAACCTGCGCAACGGATTGCGCAGCATGCAGGAACGCATGGGAGCCGACCTCATGGTGGTGCCGCAGGATACCGGCGCCAAAGCCGAGGCCCTGCTCACCAACGGCGGATCCAACACGTTCTATTTCACCAACGACATCGAGAACCTGGTCTCCAAGGCCGATGGCATCTCCCGAGTCACGGCCCAGACGTACATATCATCGCTCGCGGCCGCATGCTGCGACGAGAAGGTGCAGATCATAGGCTTCAACCCCGCGACCGACTTCGTCATCACCCCTTGGATCACATCGCAGTTCGACGGGACGCTGAAAGACGGAGAAGTCGTAGCCGGCTCGAACATCAGCGTATCCGGCAACAACACGATCAAGCTGTACGGGCATGAGTTCCCGGTCGCCGCCCAGCTCGGCTCGACCGGCACCAGTCTGGACAATTCGGTGTTCGTCAATATGTCCACCATCCCCTCGATCGTCTCGTACTCGTCGTCGGTGGGACACACGGCCATCCCCGCCGAATACGCCGACAAGGCGGTCTCCGCGATCCTCATCAAGGTCAAGGACGGGTATGACGCCAAGCAGGTCTCGCTCAACATCACCAAGGAATCCGGTCTCGAAGGGCTCGGATTCGTGTATCCGGGCGGCGTGACAGCCACTACCAAGACCAACCTCGACGCGCTGGTCGGGTACGTCACGCTGTTCGTCGCAGTGTTCTGGATCATGGGCCTCATCGTGCTGCTGGCAGTGTTCGCATCCGCGATGAACGAGCGGAAGAAGGAATTCGCGGCCTACCGCATCATGGGCGCCACGCGCGGCACACTGATTGCGCTCATCGTCAAGGAATCGGCGCTGATCGGACTGGTCGGTGGCGTCATCGGCATCGCGGGCGCGTCTCTGGCGGTGTTCCCGTTCAACACGCTGATCAGCAGGCAGCTGCAGCTGCCATACCTGCAGACCGACGCGCTCAAGGTCGTCGCGCTCGTCGCCATAAGCCTCGTGTTCGCCGTCGCGACCGGACTGCTGGCGTCAATCGTCACCGCGGTCAAGCTGTCCGCGCCCGAAACCTATCTCACGTTGCGCGAGGGGGAGTGATTCATCATGGCGATGCTTGAGATCAATGATCTGACCCGTGAATTCACCCGGCGCGGCGCGCGTTTCGCCGCCGTCGACCACGTGAGCTTCTCCATGGACCAGGGCGAACTGGTCGCCATCATCGGACGTTCCGGCAACGGCAAAAGCACGCTGCTCAATCTGATCGCTGGCCTGCTCAAGCCGACGTCCGGCACCGTCGAGATCGACGGCCGAAACGTCTCCAAGCTGTCGGACAAGGAGCTCTCGCAGCTGCGCAACGCGACGCTCGGGTTCGTCACGCAGGGACAGACGCTGCTCGGCAACCTCACCGTGCTCGACAACGTCATTCTTCCGGCCGTGCTGTTTGACCCGGCGAAGAAAACGGTGGTGCCGGATGATGTTGCGGCGCCCGGCGAAGCCGATGCCGCCGGCGCGGCCGATTCCGCACGTGAGCAGGACGATGCCGACATGCCCGACGTCATCGACGATGATCTCACGGCGGAGCACGAGCCCGACGCCCTGGAGCGACGGGCGACGATGCTGCTGGATCGACTCGGCGTGGCTGACCTGTCCGACAGCTATCCCAAGGAGCTGTCGGGTGGCGAGATGCGCCGCGTCTCCATCGCCCGGGCGCTCATGAACGGGCCGAAGCTGCTGATCCTCGACGAGCCGACCGGCGATCTCGACGCGACGAGCACCACGATGGTCATGCGTCTGCTGCGCAACGTCGCCGATGAGACGGCGGCGGTGCTTATCGTGACCCATGACGGCGACACGTTGCCATACGCCGACCGCGTGTATGCCATGGATGCGGGGCGGCTCACCCCGGCCGGCGGAGCCTGACACGCAGGGTCGTCCATAGGGTATGCGATTATAAACGATTGTGTCTGCCATAAGGCGGATGCTATCTGGAGTCTTAGCCCATCAGTGGGTCGGCGGCGGTTTTCCGCCGTTCGTGCACGTCACGACGAAGCACTGGGGAGGCCGACTCAGCGCGGGGACAGCCTCGCGTTCCGTTCAGATAACGACAGAATAAAGGAACAAGAATGACCAACGTTCAGCGTTCTCGCCGTCAGGTGCGCCTTTCCCGCGCCCTCGGCATCGCACTGACCCCCAAGGCTCAGCGCATCTTCGAAAAGCGCCCGTACGCTCCCGGTGAGCACGGCCGCACCCGTCGTCGCACCGAATCCGATTACGCGGTTCGTCTGCGCGAGAAGCAGCGCCTGCGCGCCCAGTACGGCGTCTCCGAGAAGCAGCTTCGCTCCGCTTACGAGAAGGCGACCCGCACCGCCGGCCAGACCGGTAACGCGATGCTCACCGATCTCGAAGTCCGTCTTGACAACCTCGTGCTGCGTGCCGGCATCGCCCGTACCACCGCTCAGGCCCGTCAGTTCGTGGTGCACCGTCACATCCTCGTCGACGGCAACATCGTGGATCGTCCGTCCTACCGTGTCAAGCCCGGCCAGACCATTCAGGTGAGGGCCAAGAGCCAGACCATGGTTCCGTTCCAGATCGCCGCCGAAGGCGTGCACCGCGATGTGCTGCCGCCCGTCCCCGGCTACCTCGACGTGAACCTGGCTTCCCTGAAGGCCACCCTGACCCGCAAGCCTGAAGTCGAGGAGATCCCGGTTCAGGTCAACATCCAGTACGTCGTCGAGTTCTACGCTCGCTGATCTGGATCCACCACCTGTAATTTACAGCGTAAGGACATACATACACACGAACGCCCCGTGGCATTGCGCCCGGGGCGTTCGTGTATTCCGGTCCTGTTCTCACGGGTTCGGCCGGCCATCGGCCGCGTTCATCGTCACTGGCCGCACACCGCCTGCCGCAGCATCGTCGCATACGCATAAGCGCCGGTCATGTTGGGATGGATGCCGTCGTCGTACAGGTATTCGCCGTGGCCCTCGCTGTACTTGTACCAGTCGATGATGCCCACATTGCCGTTGTGGCTGGCTGCGGCACGCATCATCGAGTTGTTGTTCTTCTCCTGGTTCGGATAGGGCATACGGATCGTCACGAAATACACCGGCTTGCCGCCCACAAGGTCGATCAGCTGCTGGACCACCTGTTCGTTGCGGATGATGCCGTTCGTTCCGAGCCCGTAAATGATGACGCTGCCGCTGTGCCCGGCAGTGGTCGCCTGCTGGAACACGCTGACGGCCTGAGGCATCTGACGGTTCGGCTTGCCATTGATGTATCCGTTCGGAAACGCCGCCTGGATCGCATCCTTCGTGCCGGAGGTGACGGAATCGCCGATCATCATGATGTCGGCGTTGCAGCTTCCTGTATTGGGGTCATAGTGGTATTTCGAAGCATCCAGGTTGTCGGGCACCTTCTCCGCAATGGGCGCGACAGATGGAGACGTCGGCTTTGCGCTGTCTCCGTTCCGCTCGGAGCCGTCGTCATTCGTCTGATTCGCCGTGGCATTGTTGCTCGCCGTGCCGTCGTCCGAGGGCTTTTCGATGCTCTTCGGCTTGGGCAGGGCGAGAGGCTTCGCCGGCTCGGCGAGTTCGGGCCGGAGTTGGATCATGCGGTCGTGGGCGATCTGCTCCCAATTCACCGGCGCCCAGGTGAGCGCGGCCACGGTGACGATGCCGAGAGCCGCCATCACCCATGACCCCGGCCTCAGCCGTCCGCTCGGCTCCACCGATGCCCTCGCATGCCTGCTGCGCGGCGTCGGCTCGTACATGCGAGTGGCCTCGACCAGCTGGTAGAACGCCTCCGTCGCCGTCCATATCACGGCCGCCTCAATCAGCCATCCCCACCACGGCAGTGCTT
>ERZ811283.136-NODE-136-length-9624-cov-5.6937_pt1 | contig 9624 bp, 9 predicted proteins | sample MGYA00520195_ERZ811283 | MGnify/ENA primary metagenome ERZ811283 (study PRJEB31588, sample SAMN03399877) | human gut metagenome | study: EMG produced TPA metagenomics assembly of the PRJNA231909 data set (A prospective, longitudinal analysis of the...
ATTCGTCAGGAGTACGGTGACGAGAAGTTCATGCTGTGGCGTCGCTCCTACGCGACCCCGCCGCCCGAGATCGACCCGAACGACCAGTACGCGCAGAACCACGACCCGCGTTACGCCGGTGACCCGGTTCCGGAAGCCGAGTGCCTGGCCAACGTCGTCGAGCGTGTCAAGCCCTACTTCGAGTCCGCCATCGAGCCTGAGCTGCGCGCCGGCAAGACCGTGCTGATCGCCGCCCACGGCAACTCGCTGCGTGCCATCGTCAAGATGCTCGACAACCTGTCCGAGGACGAGATCGCCAAGGTCAACATCCCGACCGCCATCCCGCTGCTCTACGAGCTGGACGAGAACTTCAAGCCGGTCAAGCCGCGTGGCGAGTACCTGGACCCGGAGGCCGCCGCCGCCGGTGCCGCCGCCGTCGCCGCTCAGGGCCAGAAGTGATTCTCTGACCCGGCATTAGCCTGATGCATAGGGCCGTTCCCTCATGGGAGCGGCCCTTTTGCGTATCCGGCCACGAGCCGACGTGTGTGATGTAGGCCGAGGGGGCGTCTCCTCGGTATGCGAAACGCTGCTCGGCGTATTCGGCGCCGTGGCACCGGTCGTGGTCGGCGGCGTGTTGCGGTTCGTGCCGGGCGGGTTCACGCTGATCGCCGCCGTGGTGTGCGCGCTGGCCACGGCGGGCATGGTCGTGTCCGTCTTCTCGCCGATTCGCACCATTCCCGCTTCCGCTGACTGGGAGCGCAGCGAAGCGTGACTCGTGCGGGGTGCCACGCTGCGAGGGCGCGCGCGGTGACGCAACTCACGCACGGTGACGTCGCGATGGAGTCTATGATCCGGGTTCCAAGCCGCGCACCGCCCGTCGGGGCATACAAAAACGGCGAGCAGCCGTGGCCGTCTCGCCGTTCATGGGACTCTCCGTGGAGAGAAGTTCAGTTATGGCGGAATGCCGGTGACGGCATCGCCGCGGTCGTCGTCACTCGACGGCGCCGTCCTCGTCGCGCGATGGCTCCTTGCTCGGATCGAAGCCGGACACGATGTACACGACGCGGCGGGAGGCTGACACGGCGTGGTCGCCGAGACGCTCCATGAAGCGGCCGAGCAGCACGACGTCGATCAGCTGCTGACGGCTGCCGGTCCACTTGTCGGACAGAGCCAGGTCGAAGGTCTTGTGGTGCAGCGCGTCGAGCTTGTCGTCGTCGAGGATGATCTCCTCGGCGGTTTTGGCGTCGCGGTCCTGCAGCATGACGACGATGCGGTCGGCGGTCATCGACAGGAACTGCTGCATCTCGGTGAACAGCTCCGTGGCCTCGGCCGGCAGCGCCGGTTCGGGGTAGATGCGGCGTGCAGCTTCGGCGATGTGCTTCGCCAAATCGCCCATGCGCTCGAAGGTCGCGGCGAGCCGCAGCGTCGATACGACGACTCGCAGGTCGGTCGCCACCGGGTTCTGCTTGGCGAGCAGACGGATGCACTGGTCGATGACGCTGGATTCGAGGGCATCGATCTCGATGTCGCCGTCGATGACGCTCTGGGCGGCTTCGATATCCTGCTTCAGCAAGGCGTCTCCGGCCCCGTTGATGGCCTTGCGCACGTCTTGCACCATGCGATCGAGGTCATCGGCAACGGCCTTGAGCTCCTCGTCAAAAATAACGCGCATTGTTGTAGCCTTTCATGCTATGTAGTTGCTCTTGATGGAACCTCTATCAAGTGTAAGCCGCATAAGTTGTGTTTGCCTAGCGCTTGGCGGTCAGGTTCTTGAAATTGTCTCAAAATTCATTGGCTAGTTCACCCGGAATTCACGTTCGCCGCATGTCGCCTCTCGGTGTGAGACAATGGAACCATGCCTCAGTTTCAGCCGTCGGTATGGATTTTTGTAGTTTTCGCGCTATTGGCGCTGGCCGCATTGGCGGGAATCGGCTTTTTCATCGCGGACCGGCTGCAGCCCGTCATCATGAACGCGCTGCGCAGCAATGACCGCTTGCCGTCGTTGCAGTCTCGGCGTCGCGGCGCGCGCCGCCGTCAGGAGGATGACGAGCCGGCCGATGATCTGGATGACTCCACCCAGCTGGTGCTGTCGATGCTCTCGCTGGCGTCGGTCGTGGTGGACGATCAGGACGAGGTGGTCCGTGCCAATCCTGCGGCCTATAGACTCGGCTTGGTGCGTGATGACACGCTGATCGAACCTACGTTGCTTGACGCGGTGCACAAGGTGATGAAGGACGGTTCCCGGTGCTCGTTCGACCTGGAGACTCAGACGCCGGAGCAGTTCATGACGATGAACGGATTCGGTGCCGCGGCTGCCGATGACGGCCTGACCGCAGAGGCCTCGTCTCGGCCGAACTGGCTGAAGGTGACGGTGGGACGCATCGGCGACCATCTGGTGCTCGTGCTGATCAACGATGTCAGCGAGTCGATCCGGTTCGCTCAGATTCGAGACTCGTTCATATCGAACGTCTCCGAACAGCTGCTGCAACCGACCCGCGCGCTGGAGCGGCTGGCCGATTCGTTGGAGAGCGCGGACGTGAGCCACGAGCAGCTGGCGAACCACGCGCGGCAGGTGCGGCATTCCTGCGTGCGGCTCGACCGCATGATCTCTGACCTGCTGATGCTGATTAAGGCTCAGGAGCCGGTGACGGCTTCGGAGGCGAACCGTTGCGACCTGTTCTCGCAGGTTTCCGGGGCCGTGGATGATCTTGCCGGCGCTGCGCGGGATGCCGGGGTGCAGGTGCGGGTCGGCGGCAAGAGCCCCGTGATGATTCACGGGGAGGCCGATCAGATTCGCATGGCCGTGCGCAAGATGGTGGAGAATGCGATCGTGTATTCACACCCAGGCGGGGCGGTCGGCGTCTCCGTCGCCCTGTCTCCGGACGGGAAGAACGCCGTGGTGCGTGTCATCGATCATGGCGAGGGCGTGCCGAAGGCCGATCTGCCCCGTATCTTCGAACGGTTCTACCGCGGTTCCAACCAGAACGAGCGCACGGCCGACGGCATCGGTCTGGGATTGGCGATCGTCAAGCATGCGGCGCTCGCCCATCACGGCGATGTGACGGTGTGGAGCGCTCCCGGGCAGGGCAGCACGTTCACGCTGTCGCTGCCGGTGGGGGACTGATACGGCTCAGTTGCCGAGACGCCGGTAATCCCAGCGGTCGAAATGCTCCCATACCAGCATCATGACGCCGATGACCAGTCCGGCCGCGCACATGATGAGCAATTGCAGCACATCCAGCCCGCACGCGAGCAGTATCGCGCTGACGATCAGCGCGACCGACCACAGCACGCAGCCGATGAGGAACGTCTTGCGCAGGTCGACGCGAACCGGTTTCGGTGCCGGCTTGCGTACTTCAGGATTGATGATGGCTGCGAATTTCATACCTATATACCTTAGCGCATGGGATGAATCGGGCGGGTGGCGGTACATACACCGGCACCCGCCCGAGCGTTCAGTCCTTGATGATCGGGCGGCTCTTGCTGCCGCGTCCGGCACAGGTGCTCGACGACGTAATCGATGCATGCGGTGAGCGCGGCCACGTCCGACGGCTCCACCGAGGGGAACACGCCGATGCGCAGCTGGTTGCGCCCGAGCTTGCGGTATCCGGACGTGTCTACGATGCCGTTCTCGCGCAGCGCGGCGATGACCTGTTTGGCGCTGACCGCGTCATCCAGGTCGACGGTGACGACCGCATTGGAGCGCGAGCCCGGGTCGGCGACGAACGGCCGGGCGTATTCGCTGCGCTCCGCCCACTCGTACAGCAGCGCGGCGGACTGCGCGCAACGTGCCGTGGACCAGGCCATGCCGCCATTCTCGTTGAGCCAGCGCACCTGGTTCTCCAGCATGATTAGCGTGGCGACCGACGGCGTGTTCAGGGTCTGATCCTTGCGTGCGTTGTCGAGCGCGGAGGTCAGCGAGAGGAATGGCGGAACCCAACGGCGGGAGCCTTCGAGCTTGGCTTCGCCCTCGACCTGCTGCGCACGTGTGATGGCGCGCGGCGACAGCACCGCGATCCACAGGCCGCCGTCGGAGCCGAACGCCTTCTGCGGGGAGAAGTAGTACGCGTCGGTCTGGCTGACATCCACCGGCAACGCGCCGGCAGCGCTGGTGCCATCGACCACGACGATCGCGTTCTGCTCGTCGCTGCCTTCCACGCGCCGCACCGGTGCCGACACGCCGGTGGAGGTCTCGTTGTGCGCCCACGCGTAGGTGTCCACGCCGTCGGTGCGCTCGGGGAGCCGATAGGTGCCCGGCTCTCCCGCGAAGATGACGGGGTCGTCGAGGAAGGGCGCGTTCTGCGCCGACTTGGCGAACTTCGTGCTGAATGAGCCGTATGTGCCGAATGCGGCCTTGCCGGCGATGAGCGACGCGCAGGCGATGTCCCAGAAGGCGCTTGCGCCGCCGTTGCCGAGCGCGATCTCATATCCGTCGGGCAGGGAGAAGAACGAGCCGAGTCCTTCACGGATGGAGGCGACCAGGGATTTCACCGGCGTCTGCCGGTGTGAGGTGCCGAGGAGCGTCTTGCCGCCGCGTTCGAGCGCGTCCACCTGCTCGGGGCGGATCTTGCTGGGGCCGGAGCCGAATCGTCCGTCTTCGGGCTTCATTGAGGACGGGATGTTCACGATATTGTCCATATGCTCAACACTAGCCAATGATGCGGATTGATGGGGGTCGGCGTTCATGTGTCGGATGCGGTCGGGTTGCCGATGGCCGCACCCCGCGGTAAGCTGGTCAACCGTGATGAACGTGCGGCGTCTTCGGGAGGCCGCATCGCGATGGTATTAAAGGAGCAAAAAGTATGAGGCATGCTGCGCATAAGGCCAATAAGGGTTCCGTTCAGCGCACCAGCCCTTCGGCGTTATTTCGCTCCTCCCGGGGTTCCCACACGGCCAGGGCCGTGCGTGCCGTGCGGGCGGCCAACGGCGATGCCGTGGCGCTCGCCATCGACCCCGTTCTTGCAGCCAAGCTGAACGAGGTCGCCCCGATGACCCGCCGGGCCATCCGCGAGACCGCGAAGGCCGCGCAGCGCAAGTCGTACATGATGTCATCCGCATCCCTTGCGGCTCTGGTCGGCACTGCGGCCACCGCCTTGGCCTTTTCCAATATCCAGCAGTCGTCCAACTCTCGTCTGCTGGCCGACGATCCCGCCACGACGACCACTCAGCTGGCCCGCGTGACCGGTTCGACGGTCTCGCGTTCCGAATCCCGTACCGAGCTCGGCCCCATCGCCTCCGACCAGACCGCAGCCGCGGCCACGAGCGGCGCGGCCGACGCGAAGACGAGCAACACGATCGCCGACGCCAAATTCGTGCAGACCACCAATAACGGCAACTGGGAGCTGAACGACAAGAACTCCGCCATCGACGTGAGCCAGCTGTCCCGCTCCCTGGCGAACAACCCGCAGGTCGCGGTGCTGGTCGACCAGGATGCCGGCAAGCTGCCCGAAGGATTCAACCCGAACCATGCCACGGGCGACAGTGGTCTCGCCTATGCGTTCAGCCAGTGCACGTGGTGGGCGTACCTGCGTCGCCATCAGCTCGGCCTGCCCGTCGGATCATATTTCGGCAATGGTCAGGACTGGGCGAACTCCGCTCGTGCGCACGGCTACTGGGTGGACAACACGCCTCGCCACAAGGGCGACGTCATGGTGTTCCGCGCGGGCCAGGAAGGCGCGAGTTCCGTGTATGGCCATGTCGCCATCGTGGAGAGCATCAACGCTGACGGCACGGTCACCGTCTCGGAGTGCGGCGCTTCGCTGAACGGCAAGCCGGCATCCCGCACCCTTTCCAACGTGAACGACTTCCAGTACATCCACTACTGATTTTCGGCGGGTCTTCGGTCCCCGCCAGTGAGATTCATCTCTATTATTCTCCCGGGAGTGTCGCGCCGGTCGTGTGAAGATTGCCGGTTTTCCCGTGATGTCGCCGATATGGCGTGATTTCCTATCGTGAATGTTCTCAGGCGAAGATGCATGCCTGTGTGCTACAATCATGCCTCGATGATGATTTGCAAGAAGATTATTTCGACTATCACCGCCGCAGCAGCTGCGGTGGCGTTGTTCACGGTATCGGTGCCTGTCGCCTTGGCCGGTTCCGATAATGCGAGCAGGAAGGCGATTACCTCTTCTCGCTCGTTCCCGAAGATGAACACCGCGCGTAAGGATCTGCTCAAGGAGATCGTATCGGTCAGCTCCGATGACAGCGAAAGCTGGGGCGGTGTGGAATCCCTGAACGTGCCCGAAACCAAGTCCACGGCCGAGAAAAAGGCCGAGGAAGAGGCCAAGAAGGCCGAAGAGGAGCGCAAGGCCGCCGAGAAGGCCGCCGCCGAAGCCTCCCGCCTGCAGGCGGCGGAGGTCAGCCGTTCCCGCGCATCGGCCGCGACCAGCAGCACCAGCTCATCGTCCGTCTCCAATGACGGTGCGGTCGATGCCCCGGTCAGCGCCAATGGTGCCGGCGTGGTCGCCTACGCCTCCCAGTTCCAGGGCGTGCCCTATGTGTACGGCGGCACCACGCCGTCGGGATTCGACTGCTCGGGCTTCACGCAGTACGTGTACTCCAAGTTCGGCATCAGCCTGCCGCGTATCGACTATCAGCAGCGTGTGTGGGCTCAGGCTCACGGCACGAAGGTCAGCGATCCCCAGCCGGGCGACCTGATGTGGAGATCCGGCCATGTGGGCATCTACGTCGGCAACGGTCTGATGATTCACGCGCCGCGCCCCGGCAAGAGCGTGTCCATCGTGCCCGTATACGCTTCCTTCGAGTATTATCGAATCATCTAAGCCGGTTGCTTCCGGTCGAAGAGTCTTCGAACGATATTTCGCACTGCACAGCGCCTCCATTGGGGCGCTGTCGTGCTTTTTCGACAGGTGATGCGGCGACGATGCCGTGCCCGCTTCCGCTGCGCTGCCGCGCGTTATGACACACCGACGCCAGGAATGTGGCATTGTTCTCAATCGGCAAAATGACTGATGTTCATCCCGCATCCTGACGCGTACGCGGTATTCTAGGAACTATGACCCGATGCGCCGCTGCATCGGTGTTACCTTAAGGAGGTTGCCATGATCAACGAAAAGGCGATTCTGGTTGGGGTGGACGGTTCTCATGCCAGTTACAAGGCCACGTGGTGGGCCGCCAATTTTGCCAAGCATGCGGGATTGACGCTGCAGATCGTATGCGCGTATTCGCTGCCCAGCTACGCCGCAGTGTCGTTCGACGCCACGTACACCGCGATGGGTGATGACAACGCGGCGCACAGCGACGCACAGGAGATTCTTTCCAAGGCCAAGGCCATCGCCGATGAGCAGGGCGTCGAGGCGGCGACGCTGATCGTCACCGGTGACCCGGCATCCGTGTTCGTCGAGCTGTCGCGCAACTACAATCTCATCGTCATCGGCAATCGCGGCAAGGGCGGACTGGCCGAGCGCCTGCTCGGCACCACCAGCTCGTCGCTGCCCGCGTACGCGTACTGCCCGATCGTCGTCGTGCCCTATACCGACGACGACGGCAACCTGATGCACCTGAACAACACGATCACCAAGGTGGCGGTCGGCTCCGACGAGTCGAAGTGGGGTCTGAAGGCGCTGGACATCGCCGCCTCGTTCGCCAACATGTGGGGTGCCGAACTCGACGTGATCTCCGCCGCGCCGAAGGTGCAGGGCTCGGACGGCGACAAGGCCGTGATGGAATCCTTCATGGAGGATCTTGAGGTGCGTATCAAGCCGATCGAGGAGTCCTACCCCGATCTGAAGATCACCCGCACCGTGGTGCCGGGCAACGCCGTGCAGGCGCTGACCAAGGCCAGCTATGACCATGACGTGGTCGTCGTCGGCTCCCGCGGCCGCGGCGGGTTCACCGGCCTGCTGCTGGGCTCCACCAGCCAGGGACTGATCCAGCACGCCGTCGGCCCGGTGTATGTCGTACCCCGCAAGTACGTCGAAGCCGCGGAATCCCGTCTTGACACGGTTCCGAGCTCGCCGGCCGATGTCGAGCCGAAGCCCTTGGAGTCCATCGGCGGTGTCGAGGAGCTGCCGGTGCCGGCCGCGCAGCCGGAGGTCGTCGAGCAGATCGATTCGGTCATCGACCCCGAGCACAAGGCCTGATTCGGCTCTGATACATGCAGTGGCCCCGCCGGACTCGATGCCCGGCGGGGCCACGATGTTGTTGTGCCGGCGCTCGTGCCGCGGACGCGGTAGCATGAACTCCTCCGTGCCGTTATATGACAGGGGAGGAGCCCCGCGATGCCTCAGCGGCGAACCGTCACGTCCATGCGCACCGGCGTCTCCTGCACATAGGTGTGCTTGACGGTGCAGCCCTTTTCGATGTGGCGCGTGACACGCTCCTTGAGCTTGTCCGCATCCTCTTCGCTCAGCTTCGCGTCAGTGGCATCCACTACGACCTGCTCGTTGAAGTTGATGTAGGCATCGCTGTCGGCGTCATATGTGCCGTCCACGACGATCCTCGCGCCCTTGCCGTCACCGAGTGTGTGCTCGATGGCGAACTGGCTGGACAGCGCGGCACAGCCCGCCAGCGCGATCTTCATCAGGTCTCCGGGGGTGAACACTCCGCGGCCCTTGCCGAACTTGATGTGAGCGCCGTCATCGCTGAACGCATCCCATGAACCATCCTTGTTGCGCTCGACCCAAAGTCGCTTGCCCATGCGTATCTCCTCGTGTAGTCGTCATGACGCGCCTGCCGCGTCACACATACCTCTAATGTAGACCACAATCGTTCGCCATGGGTCGTGATGCGCGTTCGGCTGGACGCCCCTCCGGCCCGAGCACGTCTGCTCGATGGGTACTTTGGTCTGATCTGGGTCTGGTTTGGGGCGTCTACCCCCGTCTCGTCCGGCGTTTCATCTCCGAATCGCCTGTGCATGCCATGTTTCGGCGTCACGCTGTGCGGGTACCGTCACGCTGTGCGGGTTCGCGGCGTGACGGTTTCTTGGAAACCGCTGGAAACACTGGGGTTTGTGGTACCGTCACTGTGTGCGAGGGCGCACACAGTGACGGTACCCGCGCAGCGTGACGCTACCGCATCCATCGCACGCTGCCGTCCGTCGTCTCCGCCACTCGCGTCGGGCTGTTAGCCGCTGTCGTTACACTGGGGGCATGGCTTTGACACCGGAACAACTCGCAGATATCCGCACCCGTATCCCCGCCCGTCCTCACAGTGACGTCCCCACGCCGTACGAGGATTTGGTGCGCCGGATCATGCTCGAAGGCACGCTCAAGTCCGATCGCACCGGCACGGGAACGATATCCCTGTTCGGGCAGCAGATGCGTTTCGACCTGTCAGAAGGATTCCCGCTGCTCACCACCAAGACCGTGTTCTTCAAGGGACTGGCATACGAGCTGCTGTGGTTCCTCAAGGGCAGCAGCAACGTGCGCTGGCTGCAGGAGCACAACGTGCACATCTGGGATGACTGGGCGGACGAGAACGGCGACCTCGGTCCCGTGTACGGTGTGCAGTGGCGCAGCTGGCCCGCGCCGACCCCCGAAGACCCGAATCGCACCATCGACCAGATCGGCAATGTCCTCGACCTGATCCGCAACCACCCCGACTCCCGTCGCATGGTGGTCAGCGCATGGAACCCGGCCGAGGTCGAGAATATGGCGCTGCCGCCCTGCCACGCCCTGTTCAATC
>ERZ811283.137-NODE-137-length-9607-cov-6.69472_pt1 | contig 9607 bp, 10 predicted proteins | sample MGYA00520195_ERZ811283 | MGnify/ENA primary metagenome ERZ811283 (study PRJEB31588, sample SAMN03399877) | human gut metagenome | study: EMG produced TPA metagenomics assembly of the PRJNA231909 data set (A prospective, longitudinal analysis of the...
AGCGGGCAAAGGAGATCGCCGTTCTGGAGACGGTCAAGGCGGAGAAAGAAAACCAGGTGGAGAGCCAGGAACGGCGGCTCAAAGAACTTGCCCCGGCGGTGAAAAATATGGAGCGGTTGGCAGCGGATTTCTCCGCCAATCCGGAGGAGATTTTGCCGGAGCCGGGAACGCTGGAAACAGGCCGGGCCTACCGAGAGAAAAAGGCAAAGCCCCTGCTGGCCCAAATCGTCAAGGTGCTGCGCTCCCTGTATCTGGCCTATGTGGAGCTGCGGGGGAAATTTGAGCGTCTGCAAGGGGACTATGGCCGGGTGAGGGAGAGCAACATCCGCCTGTCTGATCGATTGCAGGAGGTCAAGTTGGAAAACAAGGCCATGCGGCAAGTCTCCGCTGACTATGAGCGGGTCAAAAGGGCCTTTGGCCCAGAACAAGTGGACAGAATATTAGAGGCAGCTTACCAGCAGGAACATGCCGAAAAGGAACGGAAACGGGCCGCAAAGTCAAAAATTCGGATAGACGCACGATAATCACCAAAACCGGAGGGTATTCCAGTGAATACCCTCCGATTTTATTTGTGGAATCGGTAAAATGATTTCTTGTTTTTTAGAGCGTACTATGATATACTGCTATTATCCTGATTTGAGGAGTCTATCAAATATGCGGCAAGGTATTCTTAAATAAAATTTGATAATGGGCGCAAAAATGATTGCCCCTTGCAGGGGCTTGGTTTTTGTACCCAATTTAAGAATGCTTTTGCCTTTTTATCAAATATCGTGACGGATAACGGCTCATGTTAGCTGAATGCGTTTCTATGTATCCGAAGTCATGATCCCCAGCGGTAAAAGTATTTGCCGCTGGGGATTTTTATGCCCTTCGGGGCAGTAAAGGGAGGACAATCACATGAAAATAATCAATATTGGAATTCTTGCCCATGTAGACGCTGGAAAGACGACCTTGACGGAGAGCCTGCTATATGCCAGCGGAGCCATTTCAGAACCGGGGAGCGTCGAAAAAGGGACAACGAGGACGGACACCATGTTTTTGGAGCGGCAGCGTGGGATTACCATTCAAGCGGCAGTCACTTCCTTCCAGTGGCACAGATGTAAAGTTAACATTGTGGATACGCCCGGCCACATGGATTTTTTGGCGGAGGTGTACCGCTCTTTGGCTGTTTTAGATGGGGCCATCTTGGTGATCTCCGCTAAAGATGGCGTGCAGGCCCAGACCCGTATTCTGTTCCATGCCCTGCGGAAAATGAACATTCCCACCGTTATCTTTATCAACAAGATCGACCAGGCTGGCGTTGATTTGCAGAGCGTGGTTCAGTCTGTTCGGGATAAGCTCTCCGCCGATATTATCATCAAGCAGACGGTGTCGCTGTCCCCGGAAATAGTCCTGGAGGAAAATACCGACATAGAAGCATGGGATGCGGTCATCGAAAATAACGATGAATTATTGGAAAAGTATATCGCAGGAGAACCAATCAGCCGGGAAAAACTTGCGCGGGAGGAACAGCAGCGGGTTCAAGACGCCTCCCTGTTCCCAGTCTATCATGGCAGCGCCAAAAATGGCCTTGGCATTCAACCGTTGATGGATGCGGTGACAGGGCTGTTCCAACCGATTGGGGAACAGGGGGGCGCCGCCCTATGCGGCAGCGTTTTCAAGGTTGAGTACACCGATTGCGGCCAGCGGCGTGTCTATCTACGGTTATACAGCGGAACGCTGCGCCTGCGGGATACGGTGGCCCTGGCCGGGAGAGAAAAGCTGAAAATCACAGAGATGCGTATTCCATCCAAAGGGGAAATTGTTCGGACAGACACCGCTTATCAGGGTGAAATTGTTATCCTTCCCAGCGACAGCGTGAGGTTAAACGATGTATTAGGGGACCAAACCCGGCTCCCTCGTAAAAGGTGGCGCGAGGACCCCCTCCCCATGCTGCGGACGACGATTGCGCCGAAAACGGCAGCGCAAAGAGAACGGCTGCTGGACGCTCTTACGCAACTTGCGGATACTGACCCGCTTTTGCGTTGCGAAGTGGATTCCATCACCCATGAGATCATTCTTTCTTTTTTGGGCCGGGTGCAGTTGGAGGTTGTTTCCGCTTTGCTGTCGGAAAAATACAAGCTTGAAACAGTGGTAAAGGAACCCTCCGTCATTTATATGGAGCGGCCGCTCAAAGCAGCCAGCCACACCATCCATATCGAGGTGCCGCCCAACCCGTTTTGGGCATCCATAGGACTGTCTGTTACACCACTCTCGCTTGGCTCCGGTGTACAATACGAGAGCCGGGTTTCGCTGGGATACTTGAACCAGAGTTTTCAAAACGCTGTCAGGGATGGTATCCGTTACGGGCTGGAGCAGGGCTTGTTCGGCTGGAACGTAACGGACTGTAAGATTTGCTTTGAATACGGGCTTTATTACAGTCCGGTCAGCACGCCGGCGGACTTCCGCTCATTGGCCCCGATTGTATTGGAACAGGCATTGAAGGAATCGGGGACGCAGCTGCTGGAACCTTATCTCTCCTTCATCCTCTATGCGCCCCAGGAATACCTTTCCAGGGCTTATCATGATGCACCGAAATACTGTGCCACCATCGAAACGGCCCAGGTAAAAAAGGATGAAGTTGTCTTTACTGGCGAGATTCCCGCCCGCTGTATACAGGCATACCGTACTGATCTGGCCTTTTACACCAACGGGCGGAGCGTATGCCTTACAGAGCTGAAAGGATATCAGGCCGCTGTCGGTCAGCCGGTCATCCAGCCCCGCCGTCCAAACAGCCGCCTGGACAAGGTGCGCCATATGTTTCAGAAGGTAATGTAAAGATACATAATCGTCAAGACGGCAACAATCAGAAGTTATGGAGGGTAACAATGGAATATAGTAAGGAAGATTTAATGGAAGCAAAAAAGCAAATTTGGGGAGTGGGAGAGAACATGGGAACAGAGGAAAGTAAAAAAATCTGGGAGGAGAACGCACAATTTTGGGATAATGCAATGGGTGACGAATCTAATGAATTTCACAGAGAGGTAGTGCGTCCCAAAGTAACGGAACTTCTATCTCCTAATCCTGCGGATTACATTTTGGATATTGCGTGTGGCAATGGAAATTATTCTTCGTATCTTGCACAAAGAGGCGCTTCGGTTGTCGCTTTTGATTACAGCAAAAAAATGATAGAATTGGCTAAAAGACGGCAATCACAATATGCAAAACAAATTGAATTTTGTGTGGCGGATGCGACCGATAGAAAAAGTATATTAGAATTAAAAAGAAATCGAGCCTTTACGAAAGCAGTTTCTAATATGGCAATTATGGATATTACGGATATTGAACCACTTCTTATGGCTGTTTATGAACTGTTGCAGGAAAGCGGAATTTTTGTCTTTGCAACGCAACACCCTTGTTTTGTCACGTTGACTGAAAAATATATGACACCGCACAGTTACTATGATATAGCGATTGAAGGGCAACCGAAAGAGCAGATTTATTATCATCGTTCCATACAAGATATTTTTAACCTTTGTTTTAGAGCTGGATTTGTCATTGATGGATTTTATGAAGAATGTTTTAAAACCAACAAAGAAATTCCTATGGTAATGATAGTAAGGCTTAAGAAGGTAAAACGTGATAGCTTAAAATAAATTCAAGTTTGTCGGGTAAATAGCAAACCCAGCCGAGCCAGTCAACGGTCAAGATGAACGGCGCATATGCGCAGCCGTTGACAGCCCCGCCCGCCTTTGCTGGTAGGCAATCAAGGGGCGACAGCAAGAAGTGCCACCGCCCCGCACTATTATTCAGAAAGGGGAATTTCCATGACCGACCAGATAGCCTATCAAGAATATATCCAGCGCAGGTACAACGCCTTTTGCAAGACTGTTATCCGCTGTGCCGCCTTGGACAAGATTTTGAAGCTTAAACGGCAATGGGAACGGCAAGTTTCCCTTGACTATCTGATGAACGAGAAGTTTGTCCAGTTTGCCGCGTCGGAGCCGGACGAGGAATACCCATTTACCGTCTGCGGTCAGACCGTCCTGCTCTGCAACGCCGCCCTTGCCGACGCGATCTCTGTTTTGCCGGAGCAGACGCGGGAAGAAATCCTGCGCTATTACTTTCTGCGCCAGCCGCAGCGCGTGATCGGCGCGTGTATTGGCCGGTCACGCAGCACAGCGGGGCGGCATATCCAGCTTGCCTTGCAGCGGCTACGCGAAGAAATGGGGGTGAGCCGGTATGAGTAGACTTCTCCCCTATGAAACAATCCTCAAAGCCCGTGAGGGCGACCCAGAAGCCGTGAACGCTGTCCTGCTCCACTACGCCGGATATATCCGCTATTTCTCAAAAGTGAACGGGCAGGTCAACGCCGAGGTGGAGGACTATGTAAAGCAGCGGTTAATTGACTGTCAATTCAAGTTCCGGCTTGACGAACCACCGGACAAGTCATAAAAACTGAATACCAGCCGCCACCGACGCGGCCAGCGAAAGCAGTAAGTCTTGAAAAAGATTTACTGCTTTTTTTGTTGTCCGGCTCCGCTCCCGGCCATTTTGCCCCCTGCCGGTTGTAGTAGTAAGCGAGGAGGGAATTTTTCTGCCCTGGTGTTTGGCATTTGGAGCATTTACCCGTAGTAGAGGGCAAAGAGAAAGGATTTCTCCAACACCGGGTAGAAACCACTGCGTCCGGTGTCATTTTAGCGAAAGCGGGCAGGAATGCCCTTTACAGGATTAGTAGTAGCAGAAAAAGAGAAACAAACTTTTGTGGTTGCAGTTTTCCAAAAAAGTGGCGGACGGAAGTGAGAGAAAGTTTGCAGTCACGGAGAGCAAGTTTCTACCACGGTGCCAAAATCCGCAATTCTGCAGTTTTGCCCCTCGCGGGAAACTTGTTGGGGAGTGCCTTCCCCAAACCCTGCTCATGCGCCCTTACGGGCGAGAAAGGAGGTCACACCATGCGAAAGAAATACAACACGCCCCACCGCAGCCGCGTTGTGAAAACCCGGCTGTCCGAAGATGAGTATGCCGACTTCACAGCGCGGCTTGCGCCCTATGGTATCAGCCAGTCCGAATTTCTCCGGCAGGCGATACGGCGGGCGACCATACGCCCGGTTGTCCATGTGTCGTCGGTCAATGACGAGTTGCTTTCCGCTGTCGGGAAGCTGACAGCCGAGTACGGCAGGATCGGCGGCAACCTCAATCAGATTGCCCGGTATCTGAACGAATACGGCGTACCCTACAACACCCTTTCCGGCGAGGTACGCGCCGCCATATCCGACCTTGCCGTCCTCAAGTATGAAGTCCTCAAGAAAGTAGGTGACGCGGTTGGCAACACTCAAGCATATCAACTCTAAAAACGCCGACTACGGAGCCGCCGAGCAATATCTTCTCTTTGAGCATGACGAGTTTACCATGAAGCCCGTCCTTGATGAAACCGGCAGGCTTATCCCCCGCGAGGACTACCGGCTGTCCACGCTGAACTGCGACGGGGAGGATTTTGCCGTTGCGTGTATGCGGGCCAATCTCCGCTATCAGAAAAACCAGCGGCGGGAAGATGTGAAAAGCCACCACTACATCATCAGCTTTGACCCGCGGGACGGGCCGGACAACGGCCTGACCGTAGACCGGGCGCAGGCGTTGGGGGAACAATTCTGTAAAGAGCATTTTCCCGGCCACCAGGCCCTTGTCTGCACCCACCCGGACGGGCATAACCACAGCGGCAACATTCATGTGCATATCGTCATAAACAGCCTGCGGATTGAGGAAGTGCCGTTCCTGCCCTACATGGACAGGCCGGCCGATACGAAAGTCGGCTGCAAGCACCGATGTACCGACGCTGCCCTGCGCTACTTCAAATCCGAAGTCATGGAGATGTGCCACCGGGAGGGGCTTTATCAAATCGACCTCTTGAACGGCAGCAAGAACCGCGTCACCGACCGGGAGTATTGGGCGCAGAAAAAGGGACAGGCCGCGCTGGACAAGCAGAACGCCCCCATGATTGCCGATAGTATCACGCCCCGGCAGACCAAGTTTGAAACGAACAAGGAGAAGCTGCGGCAGACCCTACGGAAAGCCCTTGCCACCGCCGCCAGCTTTGACGAGTTTTCCTCTCTGTTGCTGCAGGAGGGTGTGACCGTCAAGGAGAGCTGGGGGCGGCTTTCCTACCTCACGCCGGACAGGACAAAGCCAATTACCGCCCGGAAGCTGGGCGACGATTTTGACCGCGCCGCTGTCTTTGCCGTTTTAGAGCAAAACGCCGCCAGAGCAGCCGAAGCGCCAGCCAGATCCCCCGATCCCCCACGCACCATAAAAGACCGCTTGCAGGTTGCCAGAGCCGAGATAGCCGCCCCGAAACAGGACGGAGTGCAGCGGCTTGTGGACATTGAGCAGAAAATGGCCGAGGGCAAAGGCCGGGGCTATGAACGCTGGGCGAAGATACACAATCTGAAGCAGGCCGCCAAAACGCTGTCCGTCTACCAGCAATACGGCTTTACTTCCCCGGAGCAGTTAGAAGCCGCCGTTGACACCGCCTATCAGAAAATGCGCCAGACCAGCGGCGAACTGAAAGCACTGGAAACGAAGCTGCAAGGGAAAAAGAAGTTGCAGCGGCAGGTGTTGGCCTACGCCCAGACCAAGGCCGCCCGCGACGGGCTGCGGGCACAGAAATCCGAGAAAGCCCGCGCCGCATACCGGCAGGCCCATGAGAGCGATTTTATCATAGCCGACGCAGCAGCCCGGTATTTCAAGGCGCATGGCATTACCAAGCTGCCCGCCCGGAAAGCGTTGCAGGCCGAGATCGAGCAGCTTATCTCCGAGAAAGACGGCCTGTATAACACCTATCACGAACAGAAACAGCGGTTCAAGGAGTTGCAGACCGTCAAGCGGAACATCGACCAGATTTTGCGCCGGGACGAGCCGCACCGCAGAAAGGAGCAGAGCCATGAGCGATAACCTGCCCCACATGGACTACCGCCAGCACCGGCGGGCGCGGCGGCTGGTACATGAGTGCTGTAACTACGATGAGGGGAACTGCCTGCTATTGGACGACGGGGAGCCTTGCGTGTGCGTCCAGAGCATTTCCTTTTCCCTCATGTGCCACTGGTTCCGTGTGGCTGTCCTGCCCCTTGACGGGGAGCTGGCCGCAGCCCTCTTGTGCCGGGGAAGCCGGAAACGGTGTGCCGTCTGCGGGGCGGCCTTTGTCCCCAAATCCAACCGGGGAAAATACTGCCCCGACTGCGCCGGGCGCATGAAGAAAATCAAAGCCGCCGAGAGAAAGCGGAAACAAAGGCAGAGATGTCACGCTTTAGAGCCTTTCAAACCCGCATAAATCAAGGCTTTTTTCGTGGGTGTCAAAGGGTACGCGATACATTTATCCTTTTCCCCCGGAAACGGCGTTTTAATGCGTGACAATACGCCAAAATCAACCCGAACACAGGGAGGTGATCCTATCGCTGATTATATCAGGGCAGACACGCGGCTGCCCGCCTATCTGCCGTATCCCCGTTTCCTGCTGAAAATGGAGATTTCACAGACCGCCAAGCTGCTGTATTCGCTGCTGTTAGACCGTTCCACCCTCTCCCAGAAAAACAAGTGGCTGGACGACGAGGGCAGGATTTATATTATCTATCCCATCGCGGAGATAGCAGAAATACTGGATAAAGGCAGCACCACCATCAAGGGGGCGCTTAATGAACTGGACACGGCGGGGCTGTTGGAACGGGAACGGGGCGGCTTCTCCGCACCGAACCGGCTTTATGTCAAAGTACCGCCAGTGCCACAGGTACAGTTTTCAGACCAACTGATGGCCGGAAGTCCGCCCCTCATAGAGCCGGAAAACCGTCCTACTGATGGTCAGAAAACCGACCTTATGATGGTCGGAAAACCGTCCCCTAACCAAACTACTATAAACAACCTTACAGAGAGCCAAACAAAGGGAGTGAGTGGGGGGCCGTCCGCGCCCTATGGCCGATATGGAAATATTTTTCTGTCACAGACCGAATACGACGAGTTGCAGGCAGAGTACCCTGACAGGCTGGAACGGTTCATCGAGGAAATGAGCCGCTACCTTGCCGCCAACGGGAAAAGCTACCAGAACTATGCCGCCGCCCTGCGGATATGGGCAGAGAATGACAAAAAGGACGCCCCGAAACAGGGTGTCCCGGACTACACCTGCAAGGAGGGAGAAAGTTTATGAACAAAATCGAGAATATCAATCTGCTGCCGGATACCGAGCCGGACAGCGGCGACTACACAGGCGAGGACGGTTTGCTGTACTGCGGAAAATGCCGCAAGCCCAAAGAAGCCTATTTCCCAGAGGGCAAGACGCTTTTCGGGCTTGACCGCCACCCGGCAGAGTGCGACTGCCAGAGGGCGCAGCGGATTGAGCGTGAAGCCGCCGAACAGCAGCGCAGACACCTTGACACCGTAGAGGACTTGAAACGCCGGGGATTTTCCGATACCGCCATGCGGGACTGGACTTTTGAAAACGACAACGGCAGGAACCCCCAGACCGCCGTTGCCCGGTTCTATGCGGAGCATTGGGACACCATGCAGGCCGAGAACATCGGTTATCTCTTTTGGGGCGGTGTGGGAACCGGCAAAAGCTACCTTGCGGGCTGTATCGCAAACGCCCTGATGGAGCAGAAAATCCCTGTCCGCATGACGAACTTTGCCGCTATCCTCAATGACCTTGCCGCCAGCTTCGAGGGCAGGAACGAATACATTTCCCGGCTTTGCCGCTATCCGCTGCTTATCCTTGATGATTTTGGCATGGAGCGTGACACCGCCTACGGGCTGGAACAGGTTTACAGCGTGATAGACAGCCGATACCGCAGCCGCAGGCCGCTGATCGTCACCACCAACCTGACCTTGCAGCAAATCCAGAACCCAACCGACACCGCCTATGCCCGTATCTATGACCGGCTGCTGGAAATGTGCGCCCCTGTCCGTTTTACGGGCGGCAACTTCCGCAGGGAAACCGCACAAGCCAAGCTGGAACGGCTGAAAAATCTGATGAATGAGTGAAAGGAGTAGCCTATGGCAGATTACGAACAGACCACAAAAACCAATCCCCGCCGCCCCGACTGCGTGACGAAAATCCGCATGGGCAACTCTGTCCTTGTGGTGTCCGGCTATTTCAAGCAGGACAGCACCGAAACTGCCATCGACAAAATGGAAAAAGTGCTGCAAGCCGAAGCCGCTGCTACACAGAAGCCGACTTATCCGGCATGAGCCGGGGGCATGGAAAAAGCGGCCATGCTTTGACATGGCCGCTTTCGCGTTGGGTTAATACACAACTATCCGATATGGGGATTTTATCCACTAAATGCTTTGACTTATTTTTTGAATTGCTTCTTCCTTTGTTGCAACAAAGAACACATCTTTCCCTTTATTGCTTTCAAAGATAAAGTCTTTCAGCGGCTTGCTGGTGTAATGTGAAAAATCCCCGTATATAGCGATTTTTCCACCGTAATTGATAAACTTTTGAAGAATTTCTCCCGCCAAGCCGCTGCTCAAAATGAAGAAATCTTCAATGATGTTCTTTTTATCCACGACAATATACTTTGTGCCTGCTTCGTATTTGGCAGACATAAGCAAATCAAGCGCAGAATCGACATCAGTAATAATCATG
>ERZ811283.146-NODE-146-length-9202-cov-5.37029_pt1 | contig 9202 bp, 6 predicted proteins | sample MGYA00520195_ERZ811283 | MGnify/ENA primary metagenome ERZ811283 (study PRJEB31588, sample SAMN03399877) | human gut metagenome | study: EMG produced TPA metagenomics assembly of the PRJNA231909 data set (A prospective, longitudinal analysis of the...
GGGTGAGCCACAGTGTCGCATCGCCGAATCTCTATGTTATCGTTATACATGAAGTTTTGTCGATGAATCACTGTGTCGTGGAAAAGAGGTTGTGAGCATGGTGGCAAGAAAGAAGACCTCAACGCAAGAGCAAGAGGGTCAGGTAGAGGAGGCGCTTTCCGCCGACGAGCTGAAGGCAGTCTCCGAAGGCGAGCCCGTCGAGAGCGCCGTGCACAAGAAGCGCACGGTCGTTGTCGCCGAGGACGAGTCGGTGAACCGCATGGATCTGGTGGCCATGCTGGAGGACAACGGGTATGAGGTCGTCGGCGAGGCGGCCAATGGTGAGGAGGCCGTCGATTTGACGCGCAAGTTCCGCCCGGATATCGTGTGCATGGACGTGAAGATGCCCCGTATGGACGGCATTGCCGCCGCCGGTGTCATCTGCGACGAGAACATCGCTCCCGTGGTGATGCTCACCGCGTTCTCGCAACCCGACCTGGTCCGTCAGGCGACCGGTGCAGGTGCCATGGCCTACGTCACCAAGCCGTATGAGGAATCCAAGCTGCTGCCCGCCCTGGAAGTCGCGATGGGCCGTTTCTCCGAGATCAACGACCTGCTCGACAACGTCGAGACCAGCGAGAACAAGCTCAAGGAGACCGAAGAGCAGCTCAAGAAGGCCGAGGAGAAACTCAAGAAGGCCGAAGACACGCTGGAGGAGCGCAAGCTCGTCGACCGCGCCAAGGGCCTGCTCATGGACAAGGCGGACTTCTCCGAGCAGGGAGCCTTCCGCTGGATCCAGAAGACCTCGATGGATCAGCGCATCCCGAAGAAGCGTCTGGCCATGGCGATCATCGCCAAGTATGGCGATCCCAAGCCGTCGGAAGTAGGGGAATGAGCGAATCGCGCGACGACGCCCAGACGAAAACGCGTGGAACGTTGCTGGTGGTCGATGGCCACTCGCTTGCGTTCCGCGCGTTTTTCGCTTTACCGGCGGAAAATTTCAGTACTCAGGCCGGACAGGCCACGAACGCGGTATGGGGTTTCGCCACGATGCTGTCCCAGGTGCTGGACAGCGAGAAGCCCGACCATCTCGCGGTCGCGTTCGACATGAAGGGCGGCACCTTCCGCAACGAGATGCTGCCGCAATACAAGGGCACCCGCGAAGCGGCGCCGGAGGACCTGCTCACCCAGCTGCCGCTCATCCAGAAGATGCTCACGGCGCTGGGCGTCACCTACGTCGAAAAGCAGGGGTATGAGGGCGACGACATCATCGCCACGCTCGCCGCGATGGGGGAGCGGTCCGGATACGACACGCTGGTGCTGTCCGGCGACCGCGACGCCTTCCAGCTGATCGACGAGCGCGTCACCGTGCTGTATCCCGGGCATCACTTCAAGGACCTCAAGCACATGACGCCGCAGGCGGTGGAGGACAAGTACCATGTCAGCCCCGCGCAATACCCGGATCTTGCGGCGTTGCGTGGCGAGACTGCCGACAACATCCCCGGCGTGCCCGGCGTCGGCGACGGGTTCGCGGCGAAGTGGATCAACCAGTACGGCGGACTTGAGGGTATCATCGAGCACGCCGACGAGATAGGCGGCAAGAAGGGCGAGTCGCTGCGCGAGAACATCGAGCAGGTCAAGCTCAACCGCAAGGTCAACGCGCTGCGGCGCGACGTCGACCTCGGTATCGGCATCGAGGATCTGACATTCGGCGAGGTGGACGCCGACACGCTTTCGGAACTGTTCACCAGCCTCGAATTCGGCCCGCGCACCCGCAGCAAGGTGCTCAAGTCGTTCAACGCCGGCAAGCAGGCCGGCGACGCAGCTGACAAGCACGCAGACGACGAGGACGCCTCCGACGACCTGAGGATTCCCGAGGCCGTGACCATCGCGGATGAGGCGGCGTTGGCGGCATGGATCGACTCCGCACGAGACGGTCTCGGCTCGCCTGCCGACAATTCGGATGATGAGCCGCGCAACCGGGCGCACTGCGCCGACGTCATGGCATCGACCTGCGCGCTGTATGCCGAAGGCTCATCCAAACCCGGGAACCCGGGATGCAGCGTGCTGATGCTGGAGGTCGGCGGCAAGGCGGCCGTGCTGGAAGCCGGCGTGATCGCCGGCGTCCGTCCCGCGTTGCAGCGGTTCCTTGACGGGCACGCCGACCGGATAGTCGTGCACGGGTACAAGGAGCAGTCGCACATCCTCGCGTCGCTCGGACTGGACCTCGCCGAGCCGTGGTTCGATACGAAACTCGCCGGATACCTGGTCCAGCCGGACTATCATGCCGATTCGCTGGAACAGGCGGCATCCCATTTCCTGCAGCTGCAATTGGACAATGCCGATGACGTCGCGCAGGGGCAGCTGGACTTGAGCGGCGACGTCGATCCGGCCGACCAGCGCAAGGATCTGCTTCATATGGCCATGGTTCGCGCCCTCGCCGACATGCTGGCCGCGAAGATCGACGAACGAGAGCAGTTCAGGCTGCTGCAGTCCATCGAGCTGCCGGTGTCCCACGTGCTGTTCGGCATGGAGCAGGTCGGTGCCAGCGTGGACTTCATGCGCCTGACCGAGATGCGCGACCGGTTCGCCGTCGACGCTCGCGACGCGCAGGAGACCGCCTGGCAGTTCGCCGGGAGCCGCGTCAACCTGCAAAGCCCCAAGCAGTTGCAGGCCGTGCTGTTCGACGACATGGGCCTCAAGCCGACCAAGAAAACAAAATCGGGTTCGTACACGACCAATGCGTCCGCGCTGCAGGATCTCGCGGTCCGATCCGTCGGCAACGAGCGCGCCAACGGATTCCTGACCGCGCTGCTGCGCCATCGCGAGACGAACAAGCTCAAGCAGATCGTCCAAAGCCTGATCGATGCGGTGAACCCTGATGACGGGAGAATCCACACCACGTTCGAGCAGACCGTGGCCGCCACCGGACGGCTCAGTTCCGTCGACCCGAACCTGCAGAACATCCCCAACCGCAATGCCGAGGGCCGCGAGATTCGCTCCGCGTTCGTGCCCGGAGAGGGCTACGAGTCGCTGTTGAGCTCCGACTACTCGCAGGTCGAGCTGCGCATCATGGCCGACCTGTCGGGCGATGACGCGCTGATCGAGGCGTTCCGTTCCGGAGCTGACTTCCACAAGTACGTGGCGAGCCTCGTGTACGGCATCCCCGTCGACGACATCACCCCCGACCAGCGCACCCACGTAAAGGCGATGAGCTACGGGCTGGCGTACGGATTGAGCACCTACGGTCTCGCCCAGCAGCTCAAAATCAGCCCCGGCGAGGCTGACCGGCTGAAATCGCAGTATTTCGCGACGTTCGGCAAGGTCCACGAGTATCTGGAATCCCTGGTCGCCGGCGCCCGCGAGAAGGGATACACCGAGACGATGTTCGGCAGGCGTCGGTACTTCCCCGGACTGCAGTCGCCGAACCGCAACATACGCGACGCCGCCGAGCGGGGAGCACTCAACGCGCCCATCCAGGGCTCGGCCGCGGACATCATGAAGATCGCCATGATCCACGCGTCCGACGCGCTCGCCAAGGCCAAGGTCCGTAGCCGTATCATCCTGCAGATCCATGACGAACTCGTGGTGGAGATAGCCCCCGGCGAAGCCGAGCAGGTGACGGGCCTGGTGCGCGACGCCATGGAGCACGCGGTCGATCTCGCCGTGCCGTTGGACGTGTCCACCGGCATCGGCTCCGACTGGCAGCTCGCCGCCCACTGACGGCGACGGCACGGCGGCGAGAACAACGACGGCAAGAAAAGAAAAAGAGGACAAGCCATGACCACGCTTCGACAGGTCGTCAACGTAGTGGAAACCCTGTATCCGCTGCGCTATGCGGAATCCTGGGACGCGCCCGGCCTGATCGTCGGTGAGCCCGGTGCCGACGTCGGACTGGTCGCATTCGCCGCGGACCCCACCATGGCGGTGATCGACGAGGCCATCGAACGCGGCGCCGACCTGCTGATATGCCATCACCCGCTGCTGTTCCGTTCCGTGCACGCCGTCTCCGGACAGGACGTGCACGGCGCCATCGTCGGCAAACTGTACAGCCATCACTGCGCTCTGTGGGTGGGTCACACCAACGCCGATTCCGCGTGGCGCGGTGTAGGGCAGGCTGCGGCCGACGCGTTCGGCCTGGTCGATCAGCGGCCTCTGGTGCCCATCGACGACCCGGGGTCTGCGCACGCCGTGGGCCTGGGTCGTGTCGGCCTGCTGGAGGAGCCGATGACCTTGGAGCGTTTCGCGCATCGCGTGGCGCAGGCGCTGCCGGCCACGAATCTTGGTATTCAGGTCGCCGGCGACCTCCAGTCGCTCGTGCGGCGCGTCGCGGTGCTGCCGGGATCGGGGGACTCGCTGTTCGACGAGGTGCGGGCCAGCGGAGCCGATGTGTATGTGACCAGCGACCTGCGCCATCATCCGGCGACGGACGCCTTGGAACAGGCGCGGTACGAGGCGTCGCTGCTCTCGCGCGGACTGGCCGCCCCCTCGGCCGGGAATACGGGAACGGCAGGGAACGCCGTCGCGCGTCCGGCGCTGATTAACACGCCGCATTCCGCCATCGAGTCGCTGTGGTTCCGATACGCCCCGGACGACATCGCCGCGGCGGTCGAGCGGGCGACGGGGGAGACCATACGCACCACCCATATCACGATGAACACCGATCCGTGGACGCTGAACATCCCCTGCCGGGGCTAGCCGGTTGCCGCTGCACATCGCTGACAACTTCTTTCGAAAAAGGACCATTCATCATGCCTGACCGTTCAACCGCTGACACCGCTGGCACTGCCGAAACCGTGGGTACCGCCGCCGCAAGCGACATCACCCGGCAGGTCGACGCGCTGCTCGACCGCTCCACCGACGGCATCGTCATGGACAGCCGGGATCGCAGGGCCGTCGTGCTGTCACGACAGACCGTGTACCAAGGGGCGGTGTTCGACGTGGAGGACATGCGCATCGCGCTGCCGTCCGGTGGCGGGGACTGCGTCACCGTGCGTCGCCAGGTGTGCCGTCACGCGCCATGCGTCGTCATGCTCGTCCATGACGAGGCCCGGGACCTGTACCTGCTGGAGCGCGAGTACCGCGTAGGATCCGACCTGTTCGCCTACGGTCTGCCGGCGGGACTGATGGACGATGGAGAGGACGTGGAGCAGGCGGCGCTGCGCGAGCTCGCCGAGGAGACCGGCGTGGTGCCGGTCGGAGAGGACGGCGTCATATTCGACCATGTGGGGGCGTTCTACTCATCGGAAGGCATGAGTGACGAGCTCGCCAACATCATGGTCATGCACCTGCGACGCTGGGAAAGCCGACCGCGCCGGTTCGATCCCGACGAACACGTGGAATCTGCGTGGGTGACCTGGCGCCAACTCGCCGGAGTGCCGGTCACCGCGTCGAACTCCGTCATCGCCATACAGCATGAGACGATTCAGCGAATTATGAAAAAAACAACAAGTATTCATGGTAAAACAAACATAGTCTGCTGAGAATTTTTCTTTATATCGGTTTGAAGTTAACTATGTTCACGTTGGCGTGCGATAATATGACCATGCAGCAAATACGACCCGGCTCCATGTACCCGTTGGGTGCGAACTACGATGGTTCTGGCGTGAATTTCGCCTTGTTCTCGCAGGTGGCGGACAAGGTCGAGTTATGTCTGTTCGACGAGGACGACAAAGAGACGCGCATCGAGATGACCGAGCAGAACTCGTACGTCTGGCATAACTATATTTCCGGAATCCAACCCGGGCAACGCTACGGTTACCGCGTGTACGGCCCGTACGATCCCGCCAAGGGCATGCGGTGCAACCCGAACAAGCTGCTGCTCGACCCCTACGCCAAAGCCATCGAAGGCAACATCGACGGCGACGAAAGCCTGTTCTCCTACCGTTTCGCCGACCCGGACGGCCCAATGAACGACCTCGACTCAGCCGATCACACCATGAAGTCCGCAGTCGTCAACCCCTATTTTGACTGGGGCAACGACCAGCATCCGAACACGCCATACCATGATTCGGTCATCTACGAAGCCCACGTGCGCGGCATGACCAACCTCAACAAGGACGTGCCGCCACAGATTCGCGGAACCTACGCCGGCCTCGCGCACCCCTCGGTGATCGAATACCTGAAAAAGCTCGGCATCACCGCACTGGAGCTCATGCCCATCCATCAGTTCGTCAACGACTCGTTCCTGCAGGAAAAGGGACTGAGCAACTACTGGGGATACAACACCATCGGGTTCTTCGCGCCGCACAACGCCTACGCATGCTCAGGCCAGCGCGGCGAGCAGGTCAACGAGTTCAAGGCGATGGTCAAGGCATACCACCGCGCTGGCATCGAGATCATCCTCGACGTGGTTTACAACCACACCGCCGAAGGCAACGACATGGGCCCGACCCTGAGCTTCAGGGGCATCGACAACCAGTCGTACTATCGTCTGGTAGATGGCGATCCGCGGCATTACTTCGACACCACCGGCACCGGCAACTCGCTGCTCATGCGCTCTCCCCACGCGCTGCAGCTCATCACCGACTCGCTGCGTTATTGGGTCACCGAAATGCACGTCGACGGCTTCCGCTTTGATCTGGCCGCCACGCTGGCACGCCAGTTCCAGGAGGTCGACAAGCTGTCCGCATTCTTCGACATCGTCGAACAGGACCCGGTCATCTCACGTGTCAAACTCATCGCCGAACCGTGGGATCTCGGCTCCGGCGGCTACCAGGTGGGCGGGTTCCCGTCGAGCTGGTCCGAATGGAACGGCCGTTACCGCGACTGCGTGCGCGACTTCTGGCGCTCGCAGCCGTCCACGCTTCCCGAGTTCGCCAGCCGTCTGCTCGGCAGCTCCGACCTGTATCAGGTCAACGGCCGCAGGCCGGTCGCTTCGGTGAACTTCATCACCGCGCACGACGGCTTCACCATGAACGATCTGGTCACGTACAACAACAAGCACAACATGGCCAACGGCGAAGACAACCGCGACGGCGAAAGCAACAATCGTTCATGGAACTGCGGCGTGGAAGGCCCCACAACCATTAGCGATGTCAACAACCTGCGCCAGCGGCAGCTGCGCAACCTGTTCTCCACGCTGCTGGTCAGCCAGGGCATCCCGATGATCTGCGGCGGCGACGAGGTGGAACGCACCCAGCAGGGCAACAACAATGCCTACTGCCAGGACAACGAGATATCGTGGCGCAGCTGGGACTCCACGCCCGAGCAGGAGGACCTGCTGCAGTTCGTGTCCAAGCTGATTCATCTGCGGCTGGAGCATCCCGTGCTGCACAGGCGCCGCTTCTTCTCCGGGCGTGAGCCGGGCGAGGACGTCTCGACGATCCCGCAGATCGAATGGTTCGACCACACCGGATCAATCATGGACATGGATGACTGGTCGAACACGCACGCGTTCTCGATGATGGTGTTCCTCAACGGCTCGCGCATCCCCGAGACTGACTGGTACGGTTCGCCGATGATCGACAACGATTTCATCCTGATCTTCAACGCGCATTACGAGCCGATCATGTTCACGCTGCCCAGTGAGCGGTATGGCAAGAAGTGGCAGCTGCTCATCGACACATACAACCCCAAGGGGCCGGAGCTGAGCTATGAGGCGGGATTCGCCATCACCGCCCAGGCGCGCAGCTTCCTGCTGCTCAAGAGTTCTGATTGCCCGGCGGTACGTCGCGAGGACAGCTGAGATCTCGTGGCAGGTGCTTCGCACCTGCGCGCTGTGTGCGCTACGCTAGGCAGGCGCCGACCGGTGACTTGCGTGTTACCGGTCGTTCGACAGGCGGGATTGCAGTTCCGCGACCTGCTCGTTGGGGCCGGAGCCGTCCGCGTCTCGGGCTGGATTGCCGGGGCCGGCACCGGTGCTGTCACCAGTGCCGGTCTGCAGCATCATCAGCTGATCGTGCAGACGATCGGCCTCGATTGCGGCGATTTGCCTTGAGAAGACGATGAACCATCCCAGAAACAGCAGTCCGGCGAGCGCTTCGAGATTGGTGAGCGTTCCCTGGCCCATCAGCATCCTGATACCGATGGCAGAGCAGATCAGAATCGCCAAGGCGGAAATCACCGACATCACCTTCGGTATCCGCGGGGCGAGCCACGGCAGGGAGAGCATCAACACGCCCATGATGACCGTCAGTCCCTTGGCGCACACGTTGTGCATGATCGGGTGCGGCGTATAGCGGAACGCGCCGATGCCTATGAACATGAGCCCGGATATGGTCAGCAGCAGCGACAGGATGGCGATACGCAACGTGAAATGCGTGATGTCGCGGTCATCGGCGGCGGTGCCGGTGCTTTTGTTCATCTGATGGCGTGCTCGCTGTATGCGTTTGGTGGTGATCAGCTCCGAGATGGCGAAGTAGCTGACGATGATGATGCACGTTCCGGCGAGCATCAGCGTCGAGTTGAACATGCGGGCCGCGAACGTGGTGCGGTCGCCGAGCTGCGAGAAATTGTTGTGGTACCAGTACGGGTCGTCGGTGGTCAGGCCGGCGGTGCACACGCCGGAAATCACGAAGAACGGCAGCAGCGAGGCCAACGTCTTCGCGTTCATCATCTCCGCCTGCACGAACGTCATATAACCGACGACGCCCGCGAAGCCGGCGCAGATGGGGGTGAGGTATCCGCTGAACGTCGCCGACCCCATCATGCCGTTGATTGCGCCGAGTAGGGCGAATGACGAGAGGAACACGGTCGCCGCGTACACGATCGACAATGCGAGGATTTCGAACACGCGACGAATCGGGGCGAACCATCCGCGCTGCAGGTTGAGCAAATGGGAGTGGCTGGCGTAACCGACGCAGAATGACAGGGCGGCGCAACCGGCCAGAATGCCCGCGCACACCATGAAACGTCGTTGGGTGATCTGCCAGATCGCCGGGGCGAACTGCATGTACAGCGACATCATTATCGCGCCGACCATCGCGCAGATCAGGAATGAGATCAGGCCAAGGGTCTCCGCTCGCTGATGACGTCCCATGACACCCCTTTCGCCGTCCGGATATCCATTGTACTCGTGCGGTTTCGCGGCTGTGTTGCGTTGGTGGCCGGGGGGGGCGGTGCGGGACGAGATTGTGACGCGACGGTACGGGGTTATGACGGGGCGGCGTGGGACGATGACCGGCATGCGGCGTGGTGCCTGTTCATGCGTGGGATGTGTCGTCCGGATTTGCGTTCCTAAGTGCGCGCCGAAACGACGACCGTGCGCACATAGGTACGCAAA
>ERZ811283.166-NODE-166-length-8801-cov-5.7887_pt1 | contig 8801 bp, 5 predicted proteins | sample MGYA00520195_ERZ811283 | MGnify/ENA primary metagenome ERZ811283 (study PRJEB31588, sample SAMN03399877) | human gut metagenome | study: EMG produced TPA metagenomics assembly of the PRJNA231909 data set (A prospective, longitudinal analysis of the...
GCAATGAACATCAGTTCGTACTTATGCGCAGACATCACCCACCTCCTTCGGACTAGTCGGCCATGGACTATCCATGGCAGGAGTGTGTATACGCGCTGCTGAAAACAGCAACTTCTCTAAGCTACGCCATGCCCGCGACAGCTTGCGGGGGCTGTCGCGAAGCGACTGGGGGTAATCCGTCCTACTGCAAATCCACGACCGCGCAATCCGCGGCACCATAGCCGTTCGACTTGCACCATGCGTCGCCGGCCTTCACCGAGTCGACCGTATCACCCGACAGGATCACGTAATACGCGGTCGAAGCGTCGGCCTTCGTGTACGTCGGGTAATCGCCGGACCAGATCAGGATCGCGTTCTTGTGCTTGATGCGCTGCTGCAGGAACTGCTCGTAGATGTCCACGTAATGCCAGGTCTTGCCGTCGGCCTTCATGTCTTTTTTCTTGCTGGACAGCTGCGTGGTGTAGGTGGTGCAGAAGCGGGATGCGGCGGATTCGTCATGCTTGAGCTGCCAGCTCAACGCAAGCTGCGCGTACCGCTCGGCGTCCTCGCTGTCGATGTCGGAGCCCGCCAACGCGTCGCCGTCCGCACTGCCCGCCTCGCCGGGGCCGCTCTGACCGGTCTGCAGGATGACCTCGGCGCTGCCGGTCTCGATCTGGTCGTACGGGCGCCAGTACTGCCTCGTGGTGAATTCGAGCGCGACGTTGGCCGTCTCGCCATTGAACTTGACCGGCTGCTTGGAGAAGTCGAAGACGGCCGAGGCGATGACATTGCCTTCATCGTCCTTGATGCTGACCTTGACGTCGGATTCCTTGAACTCCGCCGTGTCGCCGTCCTTCGTCAACGCGCAGTTGGAGGTGAGCTGCAGCTGCGCGACGAGATTGGCGTCGCTGTGGTCGACGGAACTCAGCTCGGCATCGGGCGCAGCGGTGCAGGGCTTGTCGTCTTTCGCGGCCTTGCTGTCGCCGGACTTGGTCTTGCCACTCTGCTGGGATGTCGACTGCGTCTGAGCCGATTGGGTGCCGGAATCACGCAGCATGAACCACCAGACGCCGAATCCGGCGGCAAGCGCCACGACGAGTACGGCGATGATGATGCCGACGATCAGCGCGGTCTTCTTCTTGCCCTTGCCGGCGGACTCTCCAGGCCGTGACGGTTGGGCTGGCGGCTGCACGGCCTGCGGCGGGAAGACGGCACCGGGCTGGGCGGCACCGTATTGTCCCGCGTACTGCCGAACAGCCTGATAAGGCTGTTCAGGAGGCACCGGCTGGGCGGTCGGCACCGGCTGCGCAGACTGCGGCTGAGTAGATGGCACGGTCCAATCGGATTGCATGGTCTGCTGGAACCGGTCATCCTGCCCCGTTCCAGGCACTCCTGCTTGCGGTGCCTGGAACGGCGGCTTCAGCAGAGGGGACTGACTCAGCATGGTCGGGCCGTCGTCATCCGACTGGGCCGGCTGCGAAGACTGCGGGCCGGCGGACAGCTCGGCACCGCACTGCTGGCAGAACCGCATGCCGGGTTCCGACTGCTGACCGCACACCGGGCACACGGAACCCGCCTGCACGGCTACGGGTGCCCCGCAGTTCTCGCAGAATCTATCGCCCTCAACGACATTCGCACCACAACGGGAACACCGCATAATCTCTCCTCATGACTATCCTGCGCTCAACGTTACACTGCATGACAGCATTCCCCTGCAAATATACTGCGATACGGACCCCAAATGACGTCCGCAACCATTTGACCGAGATGTCTTTTTAGATATAAAATTCGCAGACTGACGAAATTTCGAAGAGGAGATTATCATGTCGGCAACCAAAGGTTCCAGATAACATTGTTGGCTGTTTTGCTGACTCTCGCCGCATCGTTCGTATCGATGTCACCCAAGCAGGCTTCTGGCTTTGACTCCACATATGAAGTCGTCACTGATGCAGACGGCAGCAAAATCATCATGGCCAAGCCCGGCTCTGTAGCAGTCATAGAACCATCGACCGGCAAACTTCTAAACGTGATTCCTCCTTCATCCATGAATGTCAACGCCATCACCGTAACAAGGGGATGCACAAACAAGAACGCTGGATGCTGGACAAGCGGTAGCGCACTTGGGGATATGCAATTCGCCGGAAGTGGAGCTGTGTCCGGCACTTGGCCGTATAGAAATGCGTACTACACCGGGAACTTGCATGGTCTTGTGATCTATCAATACAAAGGTGCGACCATGAGTTCGCTGAAACTAGGACCGCATTTGTGGATACGCATGGCAAACAATAGTGCTGTCACGGGGAAGAGTGTCACCCGTTGGTAAAAAGACATTCTCATACGTTGAGATAATGCATATCGGAGTAGGAGGAGTAAGAATGGAGCATATTCCGGCATCCCGTCGTACGGTGACGATGGCCATCGCCGTCATCGCCGTCATTACGCTTTCCATTGCGATGCTGTGCGGATGCGGCACGGCACGGAACACGAACCAAGCAACGGATTCCGGCTCGGGCGGGAACCGTCTCGCCTCATCTTTGCAGGCTTATGCGACGCAGCTGCTCGGCCAGGACTCCGGAATGGACCCCGCGCAGAAAGCGACACTGCGCAAGGCCGCGACAAGCGGCAAAATAAGTCTGTCCGATTACAAGGCCGCATGGAGCCGATACATCACGTGCGTCCAAGACAAGGGCCATCCGAGGCCGACACTGAAAACTTACTCCAACGGCATCCAGCAGCCGCAGGGAGACGTACTTCCTTCAGATAAAGCCGATGACCTTGACTACATCCAAAAAAAGGCCAAGGACTTGAACGCGTGTGGAATCGCCACCGTGGATTCGGTGGACGCGTTGTATATGGCACAAGTCGGCAATCCCAATCTGTATGCGTCTCATGAGGAGGGGGCAGTCGATTGCCTTAAGCGCGCCGGGCTGGTGCCGAAATCCTACACCGTCGAACAATACGAGAAGGAGGCGAATGCAATGGGTCATGCCGCTCCCGGAGAGACCGTCAACACGACGTATGACATGAAGAAACCGGAAGTGCTGGCATGCCTCGCCGCCAACGGCAACGTATTCATGGACAGATGACGCCACAGGCACAGAGAATGCATTGGCATGTTTTCGCCCCTATCGGATATCGGATTACCTGCCCGATGGGGGGGCGAAAACATACCTTATATGCCCCGCCCAAATACCGCGAATAAGCTGCTGAAGATGACGTGGCGACTGTACAATAAGGAGGGAAGAGCAAACCAAGAAAGGGGCTTGTTATGATATGTCCTCACTGCGGCGCCACGCTGTCCAGCGCCGCACGATTCTGCACGCAATGCGGGCAGACGCTCGCGGTCGCCGCAGCAAACAGCAACGACAACGTCGAGGATTCGACCGTGCTCGGCACCGCTCCACACGGCACCGCAGCCACGCCTCAGCCGGAAGCACCCGCTCCCGTCGCCGCATTCCCTGAACCCGTACCGGCTCCGCAGGCCGCGGCACCGCAGCCCGAGCCGGCACCCGCATTCCCCGGCGCGGAACAGCCCGCGGCCGAGCCGGCCTTCCCGGCGGTTCCCGAACCAGTCCCCGCACAAGAAGCTCCTGCAGCTCCCGTCCCGGCGGCAGAAGTGCCAGTCGCCGCTCCGGCCGGAGAAGTTCCCGCCGCCGCACATGTTGCGGCTGCAGCACCGGCTCCCGGCACTTTTGCTGCGCCCGCGCCTGGTGCTCCCGTCCCCGGCGCACCTGTCCCCGTTACCCCCGGCGCACCCGGCGCCCCGGTTCAGCCCGGCGCTCCGCAGCAGTTCGTCCCCAACCCGATGTTCAAGGAGCTGTTCTCCGCGCGTTCGCTGCAGACCGCCGCAATCAGCCTTGCCTTCGGCTTGATCGGCGCGATGGCGCTGGCCCTGATCGGCTCCATCTTCTTCTTGTCGGCCGGCTCATCATGGGCGTCCAAGCTGAGCATGGTCCCCGGCCTGTCCGACATGATGAGTGACGCCAGCGGTTCCGGCACGGTGACGCCGAACTTCTTCCAGTTCCTGATTCTGGTGATGGTTCTGGGCGTATCCGGTCAACTGTCGCCCAATATCACCGGAGGCAACCTCTCCCTGTCGTCCATCGGCGTGTCCGGCCATCTATGGATGCCTGTCGGTCTTTCCGGCGTGGCGCTGGTTCTCGGCACCGCGTTCGGCGCATACTGGTTCGCGCGTAAGTTCGCCATCCGGTTCAAGTGGACCGGCATCGTCAGCAGCGTCATCGTCGGCGTCATGATGGGATTCGTCTATCTGATTCTCGCCGCGATCTTCCCGCTGACGCTGGGAGCCGGCAGCATGGGCGGCATTCAGGCCAAGGCCATCCTGACCGGCGTCTCCGCCCGTACGTATTTCATGACGCTGCTGCTCGCCGCGATCGGCGCGTTCTTCGGCTATCTGCTCGCCCAGTACGCCTCGGATTCCAACAACGTGTTCACCGCGGCCTGGAAGTGGGCTCACCGCACGCGCGGCTTCGTGCGCACGCTGCTTGATGCGGCGTTCATCTACGCGGTCGTGTTCACGGTGATCGGCTTCATTTGCCTGATCATGCTGTCCAGCAACCTGCACAACGGCCAGATGTTCATGCTGTTCCCGATTCTGCTGCCGTACCTTTCGTTCCTGACGTTCGCGCTCGGCTCGTTCGGCGCGGTCGGCATCGACGTCCCCGGCTATGTCGCTAACCTGTCGCTGTTCGGCATCTCGAACCAGTACGGCGGCTCCATCAGCGCACCGTGGCAGCTGTGGCTGGTATTCGTGGTGTTCCTTATCACCACGTTCTACATTGCGTTGCGCGCCGCGGCCCGCAACATCTATGATCCGGCATATGCGGGATGGCAGCACTCGTGGAAGTCTCCGGTCGCCACGCTGGTGATCTGGCTGATCGTCACGTTCCTGTTCACGTCCGTGACGCTGGGTTACACCATGCAGTCCGATACCTCTGACGTGTCGCTGAACATCGCGGCATGGTACTTCCTCGTCGCGGCCGTATGGTCGTTCCTGATCGAGGTGGTGGCGCTGACATTCGGCCCGGCCATGGTGCTGTCAATGGGCGGCGCATGGAAGCTGTTCGTCGGCGGCACGGTCCGCCCGACGCCCGCCGAGGTCACCGCGTATGCGGCAGCATGCGGAGCGCACTTTGGTCGCTTCCCATCACAGGTCGCCGCGGCCGCCGGCTACACCGGCCCGCAGCAGTCCTTCGGCGGACAGCCTGGCGCCGGTGCCGGAGCGCCGACCGCGCCCGCAGCTGGCATCCCGGTTCAGGGCGTTCCCGTTCAGGGCGTTCCCGTTCAGGGGGTTCCCACTGCCGGCACCGACGCCGCGGCCTTTCAGGCCCAAGGTGGTGCCCCGACTGTCCAAGTTCCTGCCGGCGCTCCTGCCGCTCCTGCAGCTGCACCTGTCGCCCCCGTTCCGGTGGCTGCTCCCGCCGCCCCGGCTGCAGCCAAGGCCATGACCCCGCAGCAGAAGAAGCTGGCCATCATCATCAGCGCCATCGTCGGCGTGCTTGCCCTGCTCGGTATCGCTTACGCAGTGGTCAACTCCACCGTGTTCAGCGCCGATAACACCGTGAAGAGCTACCTGTCGGCCATCGCGTCCGGCGACTATGACAAGGCCAACGGCATCTCCGACCCGCAGGTCGCCAACGGCAAGCGCACGCTGCTCACCAATGCGGCTTCCAAGGGCGACAAGACCACGATCAGCAACCAGCGCATCATCTCCGCCACCGACAACGCGGACGGCTCCCGCACGATGCGGATCTCGTACACGCTGGGCGGCAAGTCCATGACCGACACTCTGACGGTCGCGCCGAACGGATCCAAGTTCCTGATCTTCAAGAACTGGAACATCACGACGCCGCTGGTCAAGGAGATCTCCGTCTACGCGTCACCGGCCATCACCAACTTCACCGTCAACGGTGTCAAGGTCGGCGCGAAGAACGCCACAGCATCCGATTCCGGCACCTACACCTTCAAGGTGTATCCGGGCTCGTACACGGTGGAACCGGTCACGTCGAAGTATCTGACCGCGGATTCGACGACGCTGACCACCTCCTTCGAATCCTCCGCCTCGATCTCTGCCGAGCCGACCGACGCTCTGGCAGACGAGATCAACGCGAAGATCAAGGACAAGCTGGATACCTGCGCCAAGTCCACGGATGCACAGCCTGAAGGCTGCCCGTTCAGCATGTACGGTTCCGATGACGACTACCGCAACATCGCGTGGAACATCACCGAATACCCGACCGTCACCACTGATGACCTCAGCATCGACTCGGGAAGCTTCTACGTGTACGGCGGCGAAGCCGAGGTGGCGTACGAGTACAAGAACTATGACGACTCCTGGGAGCCGACGGACAGTTCCACCAGCTTCAGCATCAGCGGACAGTTCACGCTGGACGGCGACAAGCTGGACATCACGCTGGACGACGACTGATCGGAATGATTTCGCCCGGCACGGGGCACCTGCTGCGCGCACCGTGCCGTAAGTGGAAGAATCCGTGAGCATCGCAACCCGCCGTTCCTCTTGGGACGGCGGGTTCTTGTATATTGGATAAGGTTTGTGTACGGCAACGTATCACCACGGTGAACGGTAACGAAACTATCGACGGAAAGAGCGGAAAAACATGTCGGCGATCCTTGAGGGCACACCCGATAAGCGACTGGCCTTGGTGACGGGCCGCGCATATCCTGAGCTTGCCAATGAAGTGGCTCAATATCTCGGCATCAACGTGCTGCCCACCACCGCATACGACTTCGCCAACGGTGAGATGTATGTGCGGTTCGCGGAGCCGGTTCGAGGCGCCGACGTGTTCGTGCTGCAGTGCCACACCAACCCGATCAACAAGTGGGTGATGGAGCAACTGCTGATGATCGACGCCCTCAAGCGCGCCTCCGCCAAGTCCATCACCGTCGTGGCACCGTTCCTCGGCTACTCCCGTCAGGACAAGAAACATCAGGGCCGCGAGCCGATCACCGCACGCCTGATGTTCGACCTGTTCCGCACCGCGGGGGCGAACCGTCTGGTCACCGTCGACCTGCATGCCGCGCAGGAGCAGGGCTTCTTCGACGGCCCGGTCGACCATTTGACCGCCATGCCCGTGCTGATCGACTACGTGCGCAGCCACGTGCCTATGGACAAGGCGACGATCGTCTCCCCCGACGCCGGCCGCATCAAAGTTTCCGAGCAGTGGGCCGCCAAGCTGGGCGGGCTCCCGCTCGCGTTCATCCACAAGACTCGCGACATCACGCGACCGAACCATGCCGAAGCGCATGGCATCATCGGCGACGTGCAGGGGCGCGACTGCGTGGTGGTGGACGACATGATCGACACCGCCGGCACAATCTGCGAGGCCGTGCGCACACTGCGCAACTCCGGCGCCGCCTCGGTGACTCTGGTCGCCACGCATGGTCTGCTGTCTGGCCCGGCCGTGGAGCGCCTGCGCGATTGCGGCGCCCGCGAAATCATCCTGATGGACACTGTGCCAGTGCCGCAGGAGAAGCGCCTGGATAACATGACCGTGCTGTCGGTGGCGCCGCTGCTGGCCGCCGGCATCCGCTCCGTCTTCGAGGAAGGCTCCGTGGCGACACTGCTGGAGGGCCTGCCGGAGGACATGCGCCCGAGAAACATCTACGCCTGAAATATAAAACAAAGGACTACATATTTGCCCCCGCTGGCGGAGGCAGAATGACGCGGTCCTGGCCATCCATAACGGATTGAATACAAAATAGGGAGGCCGCCACAGGGCGACCTCCCTATTTCTATTTACTTATATCACTCGGCGCGCTTGCGGGCGATGAACACCGCGCCAGCGGCGGCGACCAGCATCATGCCGGCCATGCCGATGACGGCGACGTTCGCACCCGTCTTGGAGATGGCGTTGCCGTTGGCATCGGCCTTCTCCAGTGCGGCGATCGCGTCGGCGAGGGCCTTCTGCGCGGCGTCGATGTCAGCCTGGGTGGCGTTGTCATCGGCGAGGACGCTCTGGGCCTTGGCGAGGGCGTCACGCACGGCCTGGGCGGACTTCTTCGTGTAACCGCTCAGATCCAGGGCCTTGGCCTGATCGATGGTGGCCTGCAACTTGCTCTTGTCGGTCGTCTCCGGGTTCGGAGTCGGCTTGGAGGAGGCGGGCTTCAGGGCCTTCATCGCGGCGTTCAGCGCGTTGTACGCGGCATCGACGTCAGCCTTGGTGGCGTTCGCATTGTTCAGGACGGCCTTGGCGGCATCCAGAGCCTTCTTGAACGCGGCCCACGAATCCTTGGTGTACGCGGATTCCTTGAGCTTCTCGGCATCGGCGACCAGGCCGGCGAGCTTGGAGGTGTCCACGCGCTCTTCCAGGGCGGCGATGGCATCCTTCAGGTTCTGGTAGGCGAGAGCCACGTCGTGCGCGGTGGCGTTCTCGTCGTCCAGCACCTTCTTGGCGGCGTCGCGCTTGGCGACGAGCACCTTCCAGGTGTCGGCGGTGTAGGTGGCCTCGGTCAGGGCGGAAGCGTCATCGTACAGGTTCTGCAGATCGCACTTGTTGACCTTGACCTCGGTGCTCGGCACGTCGCGAACCGTGGTGACACGCAGCTCGGCAGCGGAGGCGTACGTGTTCACCTCGCCCGCGGACTGTCCCGCGGTTTCGAGAGCGGTGATGCGCACCTTGGTGACGTTCTTGACCGCGTCGAACTTGACCTTCTGCCAGACACCGCTGGTCGTGGTGAACGTGCCATTGGTGACGACGTCCTTGGTGGTGCCGTCGGACAGCGTCAGCGTAATCTTGTACTTCTTGATCTAGATCGGAAGAGCACACGTCTGAACTCCAGTC
>ERZ811283.180-NODE-180-length-8581-cov-5.92118_pt1 | contig 8581 bp, 7 predicted proteins | sample MGYA00520195_ERZ811283 | MGnify/ENA primary metagenome ERZ811283 (study PRJEB31588, sample SAMN03399877) | human gut metagenome | study: EMG produced TPA metagenomics assembly of the PRJNA231909 data set (A prospective, longitudinal analysis of the...
TTCAGACGTGTGCTCTTCCGATCTCATCGGCTATGAGGAAGGCGGCCAGCTGACCGAGGCCGTGCGTCGTCGTCCGTACTCGGTGGTGCTGTTCGACGAAGTCGAGAAAGCTAACCCCGAAGTCTTCGACGTGCTGCTGCAGGTGCTGGACGACGGGCGTCTGACCGACGGCCAAGGCCGGACTGTGGACTTCAAGAACACGATCCTGATCATGACCTCGAACCTCGGCTCGCAGTTCCTGGTGAACCAGGACATGGACGCGGACGCCAAGAAGAAGGCCGTGATGGACGCGGTGCACATGAACTTCAAGCCGGAGTTCTTGAACCGTCTGGACGAGATCGTGATGTTCCATCCGCTGACCCGTGAGGAGCTGGGCGGCATCGTCAACATCCAGGTCGCTCAGGTGGCCTCGCGTCTGACGGATCGCCGCATCAAGCTCGACGTCACCGACGCGGCTCGCGAATGGCTCGCCAACACCGGCTATGACCCGGCGTACGGCGCTCGTCCGCTGCGCCGTCTGGTGCAGACCGAGGTCGGCGACCAGCTGGCGCGCATGCTGCTCGCCGGCAAGGTACACGACGGCGACACCGTGCTCGTCGACCAGACCGGTGGCGAGCATCTGGAACTCGGTACCATGCCCGAGGATCCGGATGCCGGTTCCGATGCCGACGTCACGGTCGAAGACGTCACCGAAGACAAGTGATGGCCGGGTGATGGCCGCATAATGACTGAGCCGCGATGAGGGGAGGCCGGGCTCAATACCCGGTTTCCCCTCAATGCGTCATAAGTGCGTCACGCTGTGCGGGTCGCGTCACGCGGCGAGCGCTCGCACAGCGTGACGGTTCGTGAGAAGCCTTATTTTTCAACGTTCTTGGAGTATGCGTCACTCTGTGCGCTCGCTCTGCGTGACGTGACCCGCACAGCGTGACGCTGCATGGTGCGTGTGTAGGCGCTGTGGTGCCCGGATTCGCGCGTAAGTCCGAACGCGCCGCGACCCCTATTCGCCGACCGCGGCGCGCTGCTCCACGAACTCGCATCCAGCTATCGCGCGGGCCATGGCGTCGCGCATGGTGGACAGGAACACGCCGTCGCGCGTGAACGCCAGCGCCTGCACCTCGATGCCGTACGGCGAAAAACCGGTGAGCTTGACGAGTGGTTCGCTGCCGGGTTGCGCGAATTCGGCGGTGGCCGTGGCCACCGCGCGCTTCACCGCCTCCGTCACGTGCGCCGGGTCGCTGCCGGCCTTCGCGGTGAACGTCATCGTCACGCATCCTTCATTGGACGGCGTGAGCTTCTCCAGCGACGCGGTGTTGAGCACGGAATTGGGTATGACCATCTCGTTGCCGTTGCGCTCGCGCACCACCGTCTGCCGCCACGTGATGTCCTTGACCACGCCGGCCGTCCCCGCGACCGACACCAGATCGCCCGGCTGTATCACCTTGCCGAGCATCAGCCCGAAGCCCGAGATCACGTTCGCCACGGTGTCTTTCAGACCCAGCGACACGGCGATGCCGCCGACGCCGAGCGCGGTCATCAGTGTTGTCGGGCTGATGCCGAACACCGGCTGCAGCACGATGGACGCGGCCAGTATCCACACCAGCACGCGCATGATGTTGATGAATATCGACGCGCTCGGCATGTCCGTCCGATCCAGCACCTTGCGCATCACCCGTGCCAGTCCCTTGGTGATCAACAGCGCGGCGACGATCGCCACCAGCAGGAAGATGATTTTCCCGGCGTTCGCCTCGAACCATTGCAGTATCTGATCCATGTCGCCTCCAGGGTCGCGTCCGCGTCGCGCACCCCGCGGCGGCGACTGCTCTGCAAGCCACTTTAGTGGGCGGTTTTGAAATCTCCTGGAATGTCGCCTTTGAAAATGCGGCTCCAGTAGGCCAGCATGTTCTCCTTCGACATCGACAGGTACACTCCCATGGCGAGCACGGCGACATCCTCATTGAGCAGGTCGTCGACCGAGAGTTTCTTGCTCAGCTCCGGCCACCGCCGCAGCACCGCGAGGATACCGCCGACGGTGAAGTCGAGCATCAGGTCGGTTTTCAGATCCAGGTTGTCGGCGTCGAGCTGGAGGTCGTTGATGATCATCAGACGGCCGAAGTCCTTCAGTGACTCGATGAGCTCGGGCGAGCTATGGCTGCCGGCGAGCAGTGCCAGACGGTCGAGCCGCTGCCGCTGAACTGGGTCGTTCATCACCAGGGAGCATTGGCGCCTCCATTCGATGTCGGGATTGAGGTCGGCGCGTGGCGCCTGCACGGTCGAATGCTCCACGGCGTGCATGATCGCCGAATCGGCCAGCTCCGGCAGGCTGGCGTAATGGTAGTAGAACGAGTTGCGGTTGACATGCGCCTCGCGTACGACTTCGGTGACGGTGATCTTGCGGTATTCGTGGTCTGCGAGCAGCTCCCAGAACGCGTTTTCGAGGCGTTCGGTCGCGGAGAGTATCTCGGAATCCTTGCGTGGGCGCGGCATGATGGTTCCCTTCCTGCGTGACGTGCGGCTATCGTTTATTGGGCACTATGTCTATATGTGTGATATGGATTATTGTAGGGCGGATTGTGAGGCGGATGATCGGAAAATAGGCGAACTGTCCATTTTTCTCGGTTGGCGAAACAGAGTTCGGGCACGAGACGGCTACCGCGAGGAACGGGACCGGACCGCGGCCATGAGCAGCCCCATCGCCTCGATCAGATGACGGCGATCCGCCTCCGACAGACCCACGAACGTGTTGATCATCGTGGGAACGGCCTTCAGGCCGGCCGCCATGAGATCGGAAATGCTGTCGGCATGGCTCGACCGCAGCACGGAGAACAGGGCGTCCACCGCGCGCTCGCGGTCCTCGGTGCTCAACGATTCCAGCCAGCCGTTCAACGACCGGTTGAACAGCTGGGAACTCGGCGATACCTGCGGCAGATATTCGAAATCATTGCCCGAGACCTGCCAGGAGAACGTCAGATGCTGCATCACGCCCTTCTGGTCGGAGCGTACAACCCGCATCGGCTCGGGCGTCTCCAGAATCATGCCGACAATCGAGGAGTCCGGTACGATCTTCACGATGAGGGGCATGACGCTCCGATACGGATCGCTGCCGACGATCTGCGACGGGAACCCCGGCCCGTCCAGCGAATACACCGCCGTGACACGCCGCTGCACCGGCTCGGGCGCGTTCATCGCCGCATACACGGCCAGATTGCCGCCCTTGGAATGCCCCAGCAGCACCATCGGGCCGCGCCACAGGCGCGCCACGGCGCACACATACTCACATGCCGCATGCTGTGCGGGCACCGGGTAGCGAAACGCCATGTTGAAATCCTCTTTCCAACCCACGAACGAGTCGTCCGTGCCGCGGAACGCCACCGCCAGCGTGCCGCCCGGCAGCAGCATGGTCACGGCGGCGAACTGCATCTGCTGTTCCTCGCTGAAATGCTCGTCGGATGCGTCCACGCGAACGCAGGCAAAGCGCGGATTGACTCCGATGGCGGCGTACAGCTCCTGCGTCAGGCGCGGGTCGGCGAGGCCGTTATGGCCGCTCTCCACATGAAAATCATCGGGGGTCAGCGCCTCCGACACCGAAGCCAGCGTTGCGTCGCCGAACTCCGGGGCGGCCAAATGGCGAATCGAGCGCACCGGATGGCGCACGTCGATGCTGCTCAGACGTCTGCGGAATGTGCCGGATCGTGCCTCGACATCGGCCAGAGTCCGCACGCATGCCGGCATGTCCTGATAGACAAGCGACGCCAGCACCAGCGCGTCGACGGCGTTGAACGGTGCGTCGACGCCGAACGGGCGGGTCTCGGAACGTGCATAATCGATGATGTTGGGCGTCGTGCGCCTCCTTTCCGCCGCGGCGGGGCTATGCTTGTCGTCCGGAGCCGCTAAGGGCCGGGCGGGTGACCGGTTACCCGTCAATATACCCGGTTCCCAACCCGCGCGAACCCAGCAACAACCGGCGACATGCCCTGTTGTGCGTGGTCGGTGGTAAAAACGAAACCAGAGTCCAACGGGGAGGTTGTGCCATGATCAACGAAACATACAAAGCCATGCTCGGCGGCAAATCGGTCATTCGAACCCTGAGTGAATACGCGACCGCAAGGGGCACCGAAATCGGATACGACAACGTGTTCGACTATTCGCTGGGCAACCCGAGCGTGCCGTGCCCGTCCAGCTTCACCAAGGCGATGATCGACATGTACGAGACCGCCGATCCGGTCGCGCTCCACGGATACAGCCCGTCGCTGGGCAACCCGGAGGCGTGCCGCACCATCGCCGAAAGCCTCAACCGGCGTTTCGGCATGGATTACACGGCCGGCCACATCTTCCCGACGACGGGTGCCGCCGGTGCGCTCGCCCACGCGCTGCGGGCCGTCACCAAGCCCGGCGACGAAGTGCTCACGTTCGCGCCATACTTCCCCGAATACCATCCGTATGTCGAAGGCGCGGGCGCGCGGCTGACTGTCGTGCCCGCCGACATCGAGAGCTTCCAGATCAACTTCGCGGCGTTCGAGGCGGCGCTGAACCCCGAGGTGACGGTCGTGCTCATCAACACGCCGAACAATCCCTCCGGCGCGGTGTATTCGGCCGAAACGCTCGACCGGCTCGCGGGTATCCTGCGGGCGAAGCAGGCCGAATACGGTCACGACATCTTCCTGATCAGCGACGAGCCCTACCGCGAGATCGTGTTTGACGGCGGCACGCAGCCGTACCCGGCCAAGTTCTACGACAACACGCTGACCTGCTACTCCTGGTCGAAGTCGCTGAGCCTGCCGGGCGAGCGCATCGGCTACGTGGCAGTCAACCCGCGGGCGACCGACGCCGAACTCATCGTGCCGATGTGCGGGCAGATCTCACGCGGCACCGGCCACAACTGCCCGAGCTCCAGCATGCAGCTCGCCGTGGCGAAGATCATCGACGAGACCAGCGACCTGAGCGTGTACGAGACGAACATGAACCTGCTGTACGATGCGCTGACCTCGATCGGCTTCGACGTGGTGCGCCCGGGCGGAACGTTCTACATCTTCCCGAAGGCGCTGGAAGCCGACGCGAACGCCTTCTGCATGAAGGCCAAGGAATACGACCTGATCCTGGTGCCGTCCGACAGCTTCGGCGTGTCCGGGTACTTCCGCATGGCCTACTGCATCGACACCGACAAGGTGAAGCGGTCGATTCCGGTGCTGGAGCGCTTCGTGCGCGAGGAATACGGATTGTAGGCGAAACCGCGCTCTCAAAACTCGCAGATACAGCACCAAAATGTCGATTCTGGGGCTGTATCTGCGAGTTTTGAGAGCGCGTTCCGTCTAAGAGCATCCAGAAAGCATCCAGAAAACATTCGAAAACCGTTCCGCAAGGTTGCAGGACGGTTCAACGTCAGGCGTAGGGGCCGCTAGGAAAGCCGTCGTTCAATGGAGTCAATCCAAGGAAAGGACGACGACCATGAAACCCCATGACATGCAACCCCATGTGAGCCCCGGCGGCTCGCGGCGGCGTCGACCGCCGGTAATCGCGACGAGGCGGATGGTCGCCCTCACGGGTGGCCTGTGCGCGGGTGCCGGCGGCATGGGGTTGATTCGGCACCTCTCAGCCGGTTCCGCTGGCTCCGCCTCAATCATGCAGCCGCCGAGCGGCAACTTCGGTGGCGGCGCCAACACCATGCAATACGACTATTCCGGCACCAACTCGGTGTCGCTCACCGTCGGCGAAGACTCCACCACCGTCATCGACGGTACCGACATCACCGCCTCCAGCTCCGGGTCGAACGGCGTCTTCGCCACCGATTCCGGAACGGCGCTCGTCAACGACACATCGATTGAGACCATGGCCGACAATTCACGCGGGCTGGACGCGACCTACGGCGGCACGATATTGGCGAACAAGATCACCGCGGACACGCAGGGCGGCCACAGCGCCATCGTCGCCACCGATCGAGGCGGCGGATCGATCTCTCTCGCCGATGTGACGCTGAGCACCGCCGGCTCCGGCTCCCCGCTGCTGTATTCCACCGGCGACATTCAGGTGAACAACGTCTCCGGAACCTCATCCGGCAGCCAGATCGCCGGCATGGAAGGCCTCAATACGATCCTGATCAAGGATTCGACGTCGGAAAGCACGGTCACCGGCAAAACCGCATCCGACCCGATCGCCACGGCATCATCATCTACCAGTCCACCTCGGGCGGCGTGACCGCCGACACGATTTCCAGTGTGGACCTGTACCTGCTGGACGGCGCCGCATGGATCGGCGCGGCGACGATCACGGACAACGCGGCGGCCGGCTCCGGCACGGGCACGGCGAGCGGCGCCCCCATCACTGTGAATGTCGACGGCACGTCCACGTGGGTGGTGGCGAAGGATACGACCATTTCCGCGCTCAACGTCGCTTCCGGCGGCGACGGCAACACCGTCACCATCGTGGCGAACGGCAAGACCGTGGTCTCCGGCAGCGGCGACGTGACCGTCACGGTGACCGGCTCGTATTCGACCTCGGTCTCGGCCGGGAGCGACACGGAGCTGTCGAGCGACACCATCGACCGCAGCGAGTTCGACAGCCGGTTCGGCACATCGACAGCGTGGACGATGGCATAACCATGGCGGCGTGCCAGACATCAACATCAGCAATCACTTCATCAGTCAGTTGTCAAAGGAGTCATCATGACCAGCAACAACAGCAACAATGTCAACAATGCGAATGGCGGCGAGAGCGGCAACAGCGCGGATGGTGCCATCGAGGGCGTCGCTATCGAGGCGGCGGCGAACGTCACCGGTTCGGAGCAGCGTCAAGCGGCTGTGAATGACGCCGCTGTGGCTGATGGTTCGGTGACTAACGGTTCGGCGGGCGGCTGGGGCGTGGAGCCCGGTTCCGCGGCTGGTCGGGCCGATGGTGGCCGGGCTGCGGCAGACAACGGCGGTACAGACGAGTATGCGGGGAATCGTGCGGATGGTCTGGGAGATGCCGAATGGGCTGCCGGGACCGGGGCTGCTGGATGCGGAACCGTCGGATACGGCTCGGCTGGGTATAGGCTCGCGGCAGCTTCGGGCAGTTCCGGCTATGCGCCGAACGGTCCGATGCCGAGGAGCTACGGCGAGGGATCGCGTGCGGCGTGGTACGTGCAGAATGCGCCGACGCAGGCAATGAATCCGCAGCCGGGGAATATGCAAGCGGTGAGTGGCCAGAACATGAACGCGCAGGGCGCGAATATGCAGGGCGCGAATACACCAGATGCGAACGCGCAGGGCGGCCGGATGCCGTTGTGTGCGGATTGGAACGGCCGGGGGCCGGTGCCTGGAGCAATGGGCGGTCAGGTCCCGACACTGAAAGGCTCGAAGGGCGGCGAACACGCGTTGAGCGGTAAGACGTGGGCATTGCTCACCGTGGTGTCTCTGGTCTGTGGCCTCGTGGGCGGCGTCGGTGGAGCGCTCGCGGTGAACGCGCTGACCGACGACGAAGATGGCACGGGCAGCAGCCAGCAGATGCAGATGCCCGGAGGCATGGGGCAGCTGCCCAGCGGCGGCCAATTCGGCAATGGACAGTCTCAGCAGTATGGTGGCTCAGGGGAGTCGGACAGCCAGCTCGGCAGTGGTTCCAGTGGCTCCGGCAGCAGCTCCAGCGGTTCCGGTTCCTCGTACAGCTCCGACGGCAGTGATGTGACCACAATGTAAGCCATGAGCCGGGCAAGGCTCAGCGCGAAGTGAAAGCGTTCAACCGCAATCGCTGCCCCCCCCCTATCTGCCCCATCATCCTCGTCAAATTACGGGTTGAAATAGCCGTTCTGGGCAATTCCCCGTGCGAAATCGCCGTTTTGAGCTCGAAAAACGGCGATTTCACACGGGGAATTACGGATTTCGGCTATTTCAACCCGTATTTTCGCGTTCTGTTCGCCCTCCACAGCCCGTAAATGGCCCAGCCGGTCGGGCTTTACGGCTCATCCGGCCAGCGCATCGCTGATGAATCGGTCGACCGTCGACCGATGCGGCCCTTGCCTCCTCGGCTGCATCACGGCGCACGCCCTCCAGCTTGGCGCCGGGAACCTTACCGGCCCTGACCAGTTTCATCATCGAAAGCGGCGCCTGCGTGTCAAGGACGAATCGGAACATGAACGCCGACGTGGCCAGCGTCAACGCGCCTGCGGACGCCGCGGCGATGCCGGCGATTCGGCATCCGCGCCGTACCCGGCCGGCGCGTCGCGAGCGAAATGAGTCATGCCGATGCGCGAAAGCAGCCGGCGCAAACGCAGCGCAGCTTCCCATGCGGATACCCTGTGCCGACTGGATTCCAAGCCGGCTGCACGGCCCAAGCGCGGCCGGCATGCTCGGGAAGAGCGCGAAAGGCGAAAAATCCTCACGACCTCTAGCGAACCGCGCGAACGGTTGTTAGTGTTGATGCACAGACGATTTCGGTCGCCGCGGCGCGCCGAACGCCGCATATACCGCTTGGTGCGCACCAGACGTAGAGCGGCGGTCTCCAAAACCGCAGGTCGTTGGTTCGCAGCCAACCGCGTATGCCAGTCACTTGTTTTTTCGGGGTCTGCCTCCGCCGACGCCCCGACCGGGACGCTTCGCGTTCCATCCGTCTATCG
>ERZ811283.184-NODE-184-length-8464-cov-5.71768_pt1 | contig 8464 bp, 2 predicted proteins | sample MGYA00520195_ERZ811283 | MGnify/ENA primary metagenome ERZ811283 (study PRJEB31588, sample SAMN03399877) | human gut metagenome | study: EMG produced TPA metagenomics assembly of the PRJNA231909 data set (A prospective, longitudinal analysis of the...
TCTTCCGATCTGCTTCCAGCGCATACGCGGTGTTGAGCAGCGACTCGTGTTGCGAACCGCGCAGCGCATACGCCCAGCGGGTGCGCACGAGGGCGCCGAACGAGAACTGGGTCAGCCCCATGCATATGGCCAGCGCGAACAGCACCGGGATGGGCACTCGGGCGAGCGCCGCCAGTGCGAACGCAAGCATCGCCACTATCTGCACGCCAAGCGCCACCGGTCCGACGCGCCGCTGCCCGAACCGGTCGAACAGGCGCGCGTAGAACGGCGTGACCGCGGCGACGGCGAGGATGTACATGGCGCTCATCGACCCGGCGACCGTCCAGTTGTCGTACATGTGGTTGAGCGCGAGCACGATGCCCAGCGACATCATCGAGATCGGCAATCGGGCCACCGCTCCGGAGATGCAGAACGCCTTGGCGCCGGGAATGCGGAACAGTTGCGCGTACGGCGACTGCGATGCGACGGATCGGCTCTGCTGTTGAGCCCCGCTCATCGAGTGTTCTCCGGGGTTCCGGCGTAGATGAAGATGTCGTCCATGTCTGCGCCATCCTCGGGATGGTCCGCCGCGTATCGGGCGGCGATGCAGTTCAGCCCCTTGTGGTCGTAGAAGCTCACGTCGCAACTGGAGTCGGTGTGCAGGTAGAACCGGGCGACCTGGCAATTCGCGAAATAGTCCATCGCCTGCCGCCAGAGCGAACCGCCGACGCCGTGTCCGCGAGCGCTTTTCGCGACGAGGAACAGCTCGATCTCGCCGCGCGCGACGTCGTTGATGTCGATTTCGCGTTCCATGCGCAGTTCCATCTCATGCCATTGCTCGGTCTCGGACAGGGTTTTCGTGCCGAGCGTCGACCGGTTCAGTTCGCCGTTGATCGCGGCGAGTTCCTGCTTGGCTTGCGGGAAGGCCAATGGCTCGCCGGCGACGCGCGACAGTGTGACGCCCATGAAGCGGCCGTCGAGTTCGGCGATGATGGCGCGGGTGGTCGGTTCGAGGTAGTGCAGCACGAAGTGCCGGGATATCTGCATGGACACCGGCGTGCCGGCGGCCGCGCTGCACTGACCCCATGTGCGGTCGAACTCCCGGACGATGTCGTCCAGATCATTCCAACGCATGGGCCGGTAGGTCACCGATTGCGATGGTTTCATCTCCTCGGCGGGCACTGTTGCCGTTGCCGGCGTAGATGCGATTGTGACGCCCGGCACCTCCTCCGGCGTGACGTCAGGCACGACGTCAGACATGACGTCACGCTGTGGGTCCGTCCCGATCGGCGTGCTCTCCGGGAGGGTGCTCTCGTCATCGGCGGATGGCGTGGCATTGGTGATGGTGGCATTCATGACGGTGTTGTCGTGCGCAACCATGGTTCTGCTCCTTTGTGGTTGTTGCGTCCGGCACGTGTGCCCGCCCACACGGTGCGCCAAGGGTCGCGGCATCCCTCCCGGCATGACGGCTGCGGCGCGTTCCATCCGCAGCGTGTGCCGCCCCCTTGGCGGTCACCTAGTCATTGTCGGATCCTTCGGGAATGCCGGAGCTCAACTCGGCTAGGATCTCTTGTTCGGTTTTCGCGCGGGCGTGCAGCTCGCGCGCGCCTTCATCAGGCTCACTCAGATAGTAGAGGGTGGCGTCGATTCTGTCCAGCGGCACGTGCTCGATGTACGACAGCAGCAGCCGATACCAGTCGAGCTGCACGAGCTTGTGTTCGATGTCCTGCGGCTTGCGTGGCTTGCGCCCGGTCTTCCAGTCGACGATGGTGTATTGCTTCGTCGGATCGTTCGCGTCCAGTCCGCCGTGGAACACCGCATCGAGTTTGCCGTTGACGATGACGTCACCGAGCTGGGGAATCGACACGACGATCTGGCGTTCCGCCCACGCCGGGCGACGCTCCGACCACGTCGATTCGGTGAGTCGACGCTGCCATACGGTGAGCTGTCGTTCCTTCGCCGTCAGTGTGTCGGATTTCATTTCCAGTTCGGACAGATCGTGCAGCAGGGATTCGCGGGTCACCGGCTCGCGGCAGGTGCCGGCCGTACCGGTTTCGATGCTGCTGGAATCGTATGCGCCGATGCCGTCTGCATCTATTGATTGGCCGTCGCCGTAGGCGTTGATGAATTGTTCCGCCCATGCGTGGAACAGGGTGCCCGCCTCAGCGGCGGGGGATGCGACGCGCGGGATGGGCCGGATCAGGCCACGCCAATAGCCGCGTTCCTCGCGCTGGGTCATATGCCCCGCTCTCGCCTGCAACGCGGTGACGTTCTGCCGTCCGTGCTCCAGCAGGTGCTCCGCCTGACGGCGGACATAGCGGTCGATCTCGCGCTCGCCTCGGCCGAAGGACCATGGCATCAGATCGGGGTCTTCAACGAGCATTCGGGCGCGTGCCAGCAGGGAGTCCGGATCGTCGGTCACAAGCCCGGAATCGCCGGACAGCCCGCCGGTGAGCTTCGACAGGGTTTCCTCGGACAACTTGGCCGGCCATGTCGGGTCGCCGGCCTGTTCGCGTTCCTCCAATGGGGCGTTCCATGCCTCTTCGACGACATCCCGCTCATATTCGGTGGCGTGGTCGCCGACGAAGAACCCCTGCGGCCTGTCCACACCCAGCTGGTCCAGCGACGGGTGTGCAGACGCACCTGATGCCGCACCGGCCACCGCCAAGTCAGGGCTACTGTCGGCAATGGCATCCGCATTTTCGGAGTATCCCGCGCTCCCGCTCTTGCACGCGGATACCAGACCGCTCTCATGGCATAGCGAGTCCTGCATCTCTGTCCAGAATACCGACGGCTTCGAGGCGCTCGGTCTTTTGCCGGGACGGTTCAGGTACTGGCTCGGGTCTCGATCCAGAATCGAATACTGGCTGTAGGTGAGCAGCGCGTCTTTCTTGGCCCGGGTCAGCGCCACATATGCGAGTCGCCGTTCGTCAGCCAGCATACGTCGGCCATATTCCTCTTCCTGGGTGAGATACCAGCTGGACGGGTCGGCGACATCCATATCGTCTCCGATGTCCTTGCTGCGCAGGTCTCCGTAAAACTCGTCGTCGATGACTTCGACATCGTCCAGGGCACGCAGTGTTTCGACCGGGGCGTCATCCGGATTCGCGTCGTGCGGGAAACGTGGCAGGATACCGGCGTCGACGCGCACGGGCGCAGGTACCGCGGCCGGGTCGTCCGCCCATGAACGAACCGTCGCCTTGTATTCCGGGGGAGTCCACGATTCGCCGGCACCGCCGCCGGGATGCTCCGCGTCCAGCTCGACATGCAAACCGCCCTGATTGCTGGGGAACACTCCTGATTGCATGGACACCACGGCGACGGCGTCCCATTCCAATCCCTTGGCCTGATGGATGGTCATCAGCACCACGTCCGCAGGAGTGTCGGGCACCGCCGCGGTATCCTCCTCTATCTGGCCAAGCGAGTCAACCCATGACATGAATCCACGTAAAGTCGGATTCACGCCTTCGACGATTTCCTGCGTATAGGTGTCGACCAGTGCGGCGACCGACTGCAGAGGCGAACGCGCCTGCGTGGGGTTCACCGGCTGGGAGGGGTTTTTGACCGCCTGGGCGACGATTGTGTCGATGTCGAGGTTCAAGGCCCGCACCGCGGCGTCAATCACTTCCTTCAGCGGGTGATTAGTCACGGCATGCACACGCTGCAGTACTTCGCCCGCCTGTATGATACGGCGTGATGTCGTCTCGTCGAATCCGCCGCGACGCGACAGCAGCGACGGCAGGTCATCCCGCATCATCATGTCGATGAGGAACACCGCATGCGGCACTCGATCCCGGTATTGCTTAACGATGGCCTTCACCTGCGGGTCGGCGAACGTCGCGATGTCGGAGCCGCCATCCGCTTCCGAAACGAGACCGGAATCAATGGACGTGGAGGCTATTGCCTCATCATGACCATCATCGGCACGAGCGCCATCGGAGCCTGAACCTATGATGCCGGATTCGACCAGTGCACGGTAGCGGCATTGGCTGTCGAGATCTTCGGCCATGCCGGCGAGGCGGGTGAGCGATTCGGATCCCAAACCGAATCGCGGCGTAGCCAGCAGCCTCATCAACGACGCTGAATCGGTGTGGTCGGCGGCCGCATGCAGCAATGCGATCAGATCCTGGACCTCCGGCCTCTCCAGCAGCGCGGAGTAGCCGACGACCAACGTCGTCAGGCCCGCCCGTTCGAGTTCTTGGGCGAATTGCGCCATGTGCGTCTTGCCTCGGAACAGCACCGCCACATGCGGGGTATCGGAGGCGGCCGTGGCGGCGTCCTTCCGGTACCGTGCGATGGCCTGTTTGGCGAAGCGTGCCACGGCATCGGCTTCCTGGCCGAAGGTGGCAAATCCCAGCACGCCGATCGTACCTTCCGCGGCGTTGTCCATCGCGGACAGGTTCGCGACGTCCACTTCGCGCATCAGGGAGCTGCCGGCCCGCCGTGGCGGTATGCGCAGCGGCTCGGTGAGGTTGTTGGCGGCTCTGAGCACGATGCAGGTGTTGCGTCGCGTGACGCTGAGCGGGTATGGTTTCGCGTCGGCGGGCATGCCGAAGTCCTTTTGGAACATGCGGAACGCTCCGGGACTGGCACCACGCCACGCATAGATCGACTGGAACGGGTCGCCCACCGCGTTCACCGCGGATCGCGACAGCCCGACGCCATCCTTGGACCACTCTCCGGCGCTGCGCGCCGCCTCCCGCCAGCGGGAGGAAGACCTATCAGCATCGGCATCAGACTGGGGGTGGAACAGGGTGGCGAGGAGCATCGCCTGCGTGGTGGAGGTGTCCTGGTATTCGTCAAGCAGCACGTGCGTGTAACGGCGACGGTACCGCTCCCCGATGGAGGGGAATCGCGCGACGAGCTGGTAGGCGGCAATGGTGAAATCGCTGAATTCCGCCATGTTCTGAACCCGCTTTTCCCGCTCGTATTCCTCGACGAGCGTCAGCAGCGTCTCCCGACGCCGGGTCACGTCGCGCAGCTGTGCACACTTGTACACGCATATGTCACGAAGTTGCGCCCGGTATTCCTCCTGTTTGGCCGCGAAGGTCTCCTCCGTGTCCTTCTTGTTTTTTGTCGGAGCCTTGGCCTTCGGCTCTTCGTCAGGAACCGGCGTATCGCCAATGGCGATATCGAGTTGCGCGAGGAATGCCTGGTCCCAAGCCCGCACACGGCCGATGGCCTCGTCCATCGTTGTTGTGCTGCCACCGATCATGGCGTTGCCTATGGCATGCGACAACCCCAGTACCCCATTCACCACGGTCTTGAACGCCCCGAGATCCTGCTCGAAGAGGATGTCCATGTGACGGCCGACCACGGTGGTCGCCAGCTGTATGGCACCGGCCTGGCTGAGCGGCTGCGTGTTCTGGTCGAAGCCGACAAGCAGGCCGTATTGCCGCACGATGGTCTGGAAGAACGCATCGTACGTCGACACCTCCGGCTTGAGGAACGCCCGGTTCGCAAAGCGCTCGTCTCCCCCGTCCGCCAGCACGGCGGCGGACACGCGCGACAGCAGTTCCGACGCGGCCTTGCGCGTGAATGTGAGGCCGAGGATGCGCTCGGCCGGCACGCCCTGTGCGATGAGGTTGATGATGCGGCGGGTCATCGTATAGGTCTTGCCGCTGCCCGCTCCGGCCACGACGAGCACGTCATCGCCGGTGGGCGCGTTGACGACTTTTGCCTGCTCGGGGCTGTCGGTAAATCGTGGTGCGTTCATGACTGCCTCGTTTCGAAGACGGTGTTGATTTCGCCGGCGCATGCCGGGCATGCCGCTTTCATGCGGCAATACTGGAGATGATCCGGTTTCGGCCTTGCCTGTATATGGGTCGACCGACTCGCCGCGGCGGCGTAGAACACTCTCGCGATCATGGAGAGCGACCATACGGCCTGCGTGCCGCGCATGCCGAGGAACTGTCGCCATGCCGCTGCGCTTACACCGGTCGGAGGCTCTTCAATCAAATCGGGAGCATCCGAAAGCTTATCGAGGGTCTTGTAGCGGTTCCGCGGCATGAACGATGACGTGTTCAGACTGCCATCGGCGAACAGCGCCGGCTGGTACATTCCCTCCTGCGCGTTGCTGGTTCCGGATGTCGCGGGTGCATCCTTCTGTGCGACATGGAACAGACCACTTTGCGCGATGTCCGGCATGACTTGCAGCGCTTCGGCTCCGCGCGGCCCGTTTTCCGGGAATGCGAGTCCCAGTTGGTAGCAGACCAGCTGAAGATCGTTGAATATGGCCTTGGTCGAAGGCACCTTCCCGGTCTTGTAGTCGATCAGGCGAACGTGACGCTTCCCGTCGGGCATGATTCTGGTCTCCATACGGTCGATGCGCCCGGACAGACGCACGGTCAGCCGGTCGTTCATGGCTTCGGGCCACCCGCCAACCAGCGATCCCATGATGGCGGCGAGTTCATCGCGGCCGATCGGGTCGACGCCGTCCATCGCGTTATAGGCGGCAAGAATGTCGTCCAAGCTGAATACCGCAATGAACGAACGCTCGCATTGTGCGCTTTCCAATGTACCGATCTGGAAGTTCTTGACGTTGTTTACCGGGTATTCGTCGGTGTTGGACATGACGAAGTAGCTGGCGATGTGGCCCAGTACGTCATGCGCGGTATTGTCCTTGCGCGTCGCGTTGTATTGATCGGCCGGGTTGGTGTTGGCCGTCGGATCGTCGCGCAGCTCCTCATAGATGGCGATCATACGGTCCCGTACCGTGCTGACGCGTTCCGGAATCGGCAGGTCATCGCGCCAGTCCGCCGCGTCCAGGCCCTCGTTGCTGGCGGTTTCGGCGACGGCGTGGATCAGCGAGCCGAACGAGGTCGCCACACTGCCGGCGCGCGGACCAGTGAACCGGTTTTCCATCATCCAACAGACGGGACATCCCCAGATGCTGTCCACGGCGGATGGCGACAATGTTGCGATCCGCGGCACCGATGATTGGCCGGTTCCCTCCGCGGCCTTGTCCGGTTCCGGAGCCGCCGCCCGCGATCCCACCGTGCGGGAGCCGGAAGACGCATCCTCGACCTCGTCGAGGAACGGCCAACGCGTGATGTCAGCGGCTTCGACACCATTGTTTGCCAGCAGTCGCAGCGCATCCACGGCATCTTGAGATTCCTTGGAACCTCGTGGGTGTACGGCGAGCGCCACGCGGGCGGCGGCGACCAGGCCGCGAGGATCGGCGTCCAGACCTTGGAGCCGTCCGGCTTCACCGACCTGGGTATATTCCCGCCCTTCGGCCGACGCATGCCGTTCGCGGTTGAATCGTTCCGGTATGTATCCGTACAGGAAGTCAGACGGGGTCAGATCGTCGTTGTACACCGCACTTGCCGTGACCTGCTCCGATGCGCGGGTCAGCGCGACCAGCAGGCTTTTCTGCTCCGCATACAGCACGGATTCCAGTTTGTTGTCGCCATGCTCTCCGGAATCATCGGACAGTCCTCCATACAGCATGACATCAGCCAGATCCTCACCACCGAACATCGTGTTTCGGGCTGCCAGGTTCGGCCATATGCCTTGCTGGATGGCCGGAATCCACACCAACGGCCAGTGTCTCCCCGAGGAGCCCGCCGGCGTGGTCAGCGTCACGGCCTCGTCGATGGGGGCCACTTTGGCCAGGGAATCCGCTTCGATGCGCATCGCCCTCACCTGCGCGAAGAATTCGGGCAGATCCCGGCTTGCGGCCGAGCCGGATGCATAGTCGAACAGCCGCATGGCCGTATCCAGACGGTCGTTGGCGGCACGTCCGGCATCCGTGTTGTTCAGGGCCTCGCGCTGCCAACGGGAGGCGACGTCGCACGCGTTCCAAGCCACGGACAACGCATACTGTGGTTCCTTCGCCGGCAGTTGTCTCAGGCCTTGGGCCACCGTCCCCACCAGATTCCACAGGTGGGCAAACACGCGGGAATGCGGGTCTCCCCGCCCGCACACCTCCTGAACGGCGGCGAGCACGTCATCGGCGGTTACACCGGACGCGCCCTTCGTGCCCGCCCCGGCAGCGGAACCGGCATCGTCGACAACGTCACCTGTACCGCCTAGACCGGCGACACCGCCATGCATCGCATGCGCGTCATCCGCGAATTCCAGCAACAGGTACATGGCATCGACGCCGAACTGGAGTTCGTCGCCTTGCGGTGCTTTGACATCGATGATCGTGTCGTCGGTGATGGTCTTCCGATCGCGCCCGGAGACGGCCCATTCGCGCCATTGCTCCCATCCGTGCATGAGCCTGCCCAAGGCATGCATTCGAGCGGTGTCACCAGCAATTCCAGCGTCCCCGGTCTTCCCCGCATCGTCGGCGGCACCGCCAGGCACATCGTCGGACGCATCCCCCTTGCATATGTCCTCGCACGTGACGATCTTGCCGAGTGATGCCAACGCGTTCATGGCGGCGTCCACCGGCTCCAGCCTGGCCGGGTATCCCTCATGATCCCGTCCGCCGCCGACGCTGACCAGCGGGCATCCCATCACCGTGGAGATCGGAAGA
>ERZ811283.190-NODE-190-length-8359-cov-5.92197_pt1 | contig 8359 bp, 6 predicted proteins | sample MGYA00520195_ERZ811283 | MGnify/ENA primary metagenome ERZ811283 (study PRJEB31588, sample SAMN03399877) | human gut metagenome | study: EMG produced TPA metagenomics assembly of the PRJNA231909 data set (A prospective, longitudinal analysis of the...
TGTAGTTCACCAGACGGTCGATGAGCTCTTCCTTGGTGGCCTTCTTGCCGAAGTTCAGGAACACGGTGGCGGTGTGGCCGTTGAGCACGGGCACGCGGATGCACTGCGAAGTGATCTTGAGACCGCCGTCGAACGGCACGATCTCGCCCTTGTCGGCATCCACGTGACCGAACACCTTGAGCGGTTCCTTCTCGCTCTTCGCCTCCTCGCCGGAGATGAACGGGATGATGTTGCCCACCATCTCAGGCCAGTCCTTGAAGGTCTTGCCCGCGCCGGAAATCGCCTGATACGTGCTGACGACGACTTCGCGCGGCTCGAATTCCTTCCACGCGGCCAGCGCCGGCGTGTACGCCTGGATCGAGCAGTTCGGCTTGACGGCGATGAAGCCGCGCGTGGTGCCGAGCCGCTTGCGCTGGTGCTCAATCACCGCGAAATGCTCCGGGTTGATCTCCGGCACGACCATCGGCACATCCGGCGTCCAACGGTGGGCGCTGTTGTTGGAGACGACCGGGGTCTCGGTCTTCGCGTACTCCTCTTCGATTGCGCGAATCTCGTCCTTCGACATGTTCACCGCGGAGAAGACGAAATCGACGCCATCGGCCATGCCGGCCACATCGGCGACGTCATGCACCGTCATGTCCTTGACGTACTCGGGCATCGGCGTTTCCATCTTCCAGCGGGGGCCGACGGCCTCTTCATAGGTCTTTCCCGCACTGTGCGCGGACGCGGCGAGTTTGACCACCTCAAACCACGGGTGGTTCTCCAGCAGTGTCACAAAACGCTGGCCGACCATACCTGTGGCGCCAAGAATGCCGACCTTCAACTTTTCGGACATAACAACCTCTGGGTTTGATTCGGTTTCCTATACAAGCGGCCGCAGTGACATGGCCGCACCTATCCAATGGTACGGAATGCGCGGAACAAGACGGGCCGCTTTCCCGAATGATGGCCGTGTTCGCCGATGGGTGGGTGCTGCGGCCGGGATTCGCGGTACTCTGGAAGCATGTCAATAGCATCGCAGGAAGCGCAGAAGCAGCTGGATCGTATCGTGGCGCTGGGTTACCCGGACGTGGCGGACATGAGCGCCGCCGCGTTCCGCGCGCTCGCACGGCCGTTGATCCATGCGTTGGAGCATACCGATCTGGGCTCGAACATCCTGCTGATCCCCACGCGCGAGCTGGTGTCGCCTGAGTCGCTGATCGCCCGAACCAGCATCAACCGCATGGCCGGTTTCACGACAATGCCTCCGCGCGACATCGCAAGCTTCCTGCCGCAGGACGGGTTCGAGCCGCCGGAAGGGCCGTTCTATCTGGTTGTCGAGCCGCATACCGGCACCTGCTACATCAATCGCGAGCCGGACGTGGCGCGCAAGCTCATCGATTCCGACGAGCGCACGCCACTGACCCTTGAAGAGGGTCTTGCCATTGCCACGCAGCACCCCGATTGGCTTGAGATCAAGAACGGGTTCAACCTGCTCGGCTCTCGCAGCGCCGACGGGCGCGTGCCCAGCATCTGGATGAGCCAGAACGCGCCGCGTCTGGGGGCCGTGTGGCCGAACTCGCGGCACACGTGGCTGGGTAACGCCTACTGCATGGCCCGGCGCGGCGTGAGTCTGTTCCACTGAATTTCGCTGGAGCGCTTGTCTGTCGCCTTCGCTGGGCCGCCGCACAGTGACGCATCTGGGCGTGACCGATGGATGCTTGGTGTTTCCTGATATGTGACACTGTGTTGTACGACGCCCGGTTTTATGATGTTCTTGGTGTGTTCGCGAGCGCTTTCGCGCCGGCGGGCAATGATGAGAGACGCCATTGGGCGGGGGAGAAAGGCGGACACGCATGAAGTGCCCATATTGCGGGAATGACGAAAGCCCGGACAGCAAATTCTGTGGGAACTGCGGGCAGCCGCTGCAACAACAGGTATCACAGGCCGCGCCGGCGTCGCAGCCCGCAGTGTCGCAGATGCCCCAGCCCTCTGCGGCGCAACAGCCGGCGACTCCAGCTGTACCACTGCCAGGCGGCGGATTCGCGCCGGCTCCTGCTGCACCTCAGGAGCCGCTCCAGCCTGTTGCCCAACCGGCGTGGCCGCAAGCCCAGCAGTTCGCCCAGCCGTCAGGTGCCGGAGTCTCGACTCCGGCCGCGCCCGCAACCCAGCCATCAGCGGCGACGCCGGCCGTGCCAGGGAAAACGCCGAAGCCCAAATCCAGGGGCAAGCTCATCGGCCTCATCGTGGCCGTGGTGATCGCCCTCGCGTTGGGTATCGGTCTTGCCCTGTTCTTCACGTATCGCGCGGGCATCTGGGGCGGAACCCCGCTGCCTACCGCCGAAGAGATCTCCGGTGCGTCCGGCGGCGAAGCCACCGCCGATGACGTGGCCACCCAGCTGAAAGCCAAGGGTGTGAAGGCATCGAAGGCGATCATCTTCTCCGGCAAGAAGAAGGGCGTGTTCCTCGGATACGAGGGCATGAAGCCCGGCGATCGCGTCCAGAAGGACGCCGCGGTAATCGTCCAGGAGTCGGGTGGCCCCGGTGTGCCCAAGAACACGATGGGCAAGCAGGCCACGAAGGTCGTATCCACGTTCAAGACGATGGGTGTGCCGGTACATTACAAGCAGGTACCGGTGTCCGACACCAAGAAGAAGCCAATTGGTTCCGTGGTGGCGACCTACCCCGCCGAAGGACAGGCGCTGTCGGACGGCGACAAGGACGACGGCATCTACATCGGCGTCGCCACGAAGAGCGACGGCGGCGCCATCAGCATCGACATCGTCGGCCGGGACGTCGACACGGTGAAATCCGAACTGGAAAGCCAAGGACATGACGTGACGCTCGTGCCGCGCCTCGCCTCGAAGAAGTTCGTCGGCAAAGTGTCCGGTTCCGACCCGATGCCCGGATCCACGGTAGCGGAAGGCGATGCGGTCACGCTGTATTACGGCATCGACGCCAGCGGTGTCAAGGACGCCTACACGGTTCACGATTCCCCGGAGACCGGCGGCGACAATCTGCTCGGTGTCTCCGGTGTGGCCGCGGGAACGTGGTGCAACAACTCCGGTGACTGCATCACGTTCAAGGATGGCGGCGATGGCAGCGAAGGCAACTCGTACATCCCCTATCCGAAAGGTCGCGACGGTACCGAATACGGCGAGTACGAGTCGCTGAGCTCCTGCGATGCCATCCAGCAGCCGTACTGCTCCAGCCCGAAAGCCGACTACCTGCTCACCGGTGACACCGGCGCGTTCGAACTGTTCCCGCGATCCAGTATGACGAACTACTGGTGCGGCACCAGCCAGGAAGACTCGAATACGGCAGGCGGCATCGTCTGCAACAACGGCAAGATGGTCGAAAACGGCGATTACAACAATATCTCCGGCGCGACGTATCACATGCAGGACTTCTATCTGGTCGTGCCGGTCGGCGCGGACCTGAACAAGCTCGAAAGCGACGGGTACTTTGACGCGGACGCGCTGGCCGCGGCCAAGAAGCAGAAAGCCGTGAACACGACCAAGCCGTTCCTGATCTACCGTGACCCGAAGCTCTACGACAAGACCACGGCGGACATGACCAATAACTCCGCCAACCCGTTCATGCCGTACAACGGCTACGTCGGCAGCAAAAGCGACATCGTCAAGATGAAGCCCGCTCCCAGCGACGACACCGTGTACTATCTGACCGTCTCCATCGACCTGGATTGGGGTGAGCTGCCCGACGCCGATGTCAAGTAACCGGGCGGCAGCGCCGGCGCGGACGGCGGTGCATCATCGGCCAAGCCCACCAAGGACATGAGCCTGACGGATGTTCGCACCGCACTCGGCAAAGGCGATTTCTAGCCGATAGCAGGCAAATACTGCCTGAAAGACGACAGTTGGTGCCTGACGTTGGACGACAAGGGCAAGGCCACCTCGGTTGGCTCGGGCAAGCTCATGCTGAGCCCCGATGCTCCGCAGTCGGTCACGCTGCACGCCGGACGGACACGGGTGGTGACGATTGGTGGAAGGTGCCGTCGGACGTCGGCATCGAGCTCATGGGGCCGGATAGCGACTATCGCTGCGGCGGCAAGAAAGGATTCAAATCCTGCAATGGGTCGAGCTCGACGTATAGCGAGGCCGAAATCAACAAGCCGATGGACTCCATCTATGTGCCAGCCGGCATCAGCAGCGACAAACTGGAGGGACTGGCCGGCGCGAGCTACCAGTTGCCGACGTGTCAGGCCATGCCAAGCCTGACAGCTCCAAGCCGTTCCTGAAAATGGAGGGGTACCACATGAACGTCGTTCCCCCTTGACGAGAACGTGCTGTACCTGACCGAGTAGAGGTAGGGCCGGCCCGGGGATGAGCCGGGTGGATATACGGCGGATATGAATAGGCATGGTGTCGACGATATCGCCGCCGGAACCATGCCCTTTGTCGTCTGTTTGCCGCCGCTGCGCTAGCGTCGCAGACGCCGTGCGATGGAGCGCACGATTGCCGCGAAGCCGGCGGATAGGGTCAGGGCGACGGTGGCAAACACCTGCGGCCGGCGCAGTTCGTTGCGCAGGGTCGCGGCGCCCGTCACGCAATGATCCTCGAAGAACACGCGCAACTCATTGCCGCTGTAACGGCCGACCAGGTCGCCCCACGTGAGCATGCGGGTCTCATACGCGGCCGGGTCGTCCTCGCGGAACTCGAACAGGCGGATGCCGCGCAGGCGAGACTTCGGACCGTAGCATTCGAAGCCGCACGTCGGCGCATACCCTAGATCGAGGTCATGCACGTGCCCGACGAACGAGTTCTTGTGATCGTGCCCGCAGTACAACGCGAAATAGCCGCCCGCCTCGCGCAATGCGTCCACCTCGCCGACGTTCTCGTCAGCGCAGCCGATCGCCTCGCCGAGCCGTGACCCCGGCCGGCATACGGCGTCGTTGAGCACGTAGCAGCGCCCGGCGTAATTGCGGGCGCCCTCCACGGCGTTCGGCGTCCATGCCGGGACCTCGGTCAGGCAGTCATAGAATTCCTGCGGCGGAATATGCTGGAACGTGATCGACGGCACCGGTTCGCCATCGCCGTTGCGCTCGGCGAGCGTGCGCTGCACGTCGCCCAGCCATGCGATCGCCTCAGCGCTCGGTGTGCCGTAGCCGTCCGAATCCGCCAGGTCGAGTCCGCGCGAATGCGCCACATACCGCGGGTACTGGGCGTCATTCTCCTCCGGCTTGCCCGCATAATCGCCGGAATTGACCAGCATCACGCCCATCGCCACATGCTCCGAACCGTCGGAGGACAGCACGGGCAGCGCGAATGTGCCCGACTCGATGGCCAACGGCGAGCCGCCGGCAGCATCGGCCTCGGGATTCAGGCAGCCGGGGAACTCGCGGTAGATGTCGTCCTGCTCGTCAGGCAGGATGCCGCACTGGAAGTCGTGATTGCCATAGGTCGCGGCGAACGGCACGCCCGCGTTGATGACCGGTCCGAGGAACGCGCTGAACGTGTCGCGCACTTTCTGCCGGGTGTCGTTCATCAGGTCGTCCATCGTGACCACATCGTCCTGCGGTGGCAGGTCCGGATCGCGCCGCGCCGCGATGCGCCTGTGGATGCCGTGTAGCTTCGCCTCGATTTCGGTGACGAGACGTACGCGTGCGCCGGGGTTCTCGCCGCGCCGGCGCAGGAACGTGTCGATGTACGCGGGATCGTACCCGCGGATTTGATCGCCGGTGAACACCACCAAATCCGGCTTCGCCTCGTTGATTGCGGCCTCGATCATGCGGATCGTGTCGCGGTTGACTTCCGGGCCGTCCTGAATGTCGGCCATTTGCAGCACGCGGAACGTGCCGTCGTCGTGAAAACGCAGTGTCATGCCCTCCACTGTAGCGAGTCGTCCTGTGCGGCGCCATACTCTTCGCGAAGTCGCCACCACGCGTGGAGCGGGCGCCGCCATGCAGTCAACGGGCGTCCGGAGAGGGGCCGAAACGTTATCTCGGCAGGGTATCTACGTTTCGAGGGGGTGACTCGGACGCTCTGGAACATCTATCTGCATTTCGAGGGGTTGGTGGCCGAGTATCAATGGCATGGGAGCCGCATGATTCCAGTGGCGTCCATCATGCAATACCTCGAATATCGAGCAACGCCAACCCCTTGAAACGCAGATAGATGTTCGGCGGGCCTGAAATCACCCCCTCGGAAGCGAGATAACGCTCCGAAGGCCGCATGGATTGGCCGCATTCTTGATATCTCGGCGGTTTACCGGGGCGCTTCACGCTAGACTGATTAATTGCATGACCTATCGTGCGACGACAACATACGGCCGGCAGGCAACAGGCGCCGGCATCATCAAGTAAAGGAGGAGATATGGGTCAGGATCAATCATCAGTGTTTGATCTTGCGGCGGTCGCCGCGGCGTCCAATGGGGGGAACAACGACCCGCTGCTGCCTCCCGCACGATTCATCGGCGAGCCGCAGAAGCCGAGCGATATGCCTTACACCAAGTACGTCGCCTACGACAAGCAGGTGCCGTTCGACTATCCCGAGCGCACGTGGCCGGGCAAGCGTCTGCAGCGTGCCCCGCGCTGGTGCTCTGTCGACCTTCGCGACGGCAACCAGGCGCTCGTCAACCCGATGGACTCCGAGCGCAAGCTGCGCTTTTGGAACCTGCTCGTCTCCATGGGATTCAAGGAAATCGAGGTGGGCTTCCCGTCCGCCTCGGAGACGGATTTCGACTTCATCCGCATGCTTATTGAACGCGAGCTCATCCCCGACGACGTGACCATCGTCGTGCTCACCCAGTGTCGTGAGCACCTGATTCGCCGCACTTACGAGGCACTCAAGGGCGCCAAGCGTGCGATTGTGCACTTCTACAACTCGGTCTCTGTGCTGCAGCGCGAGGTCGTGTTCCGCAAGAACAAGGAAGAGATCAAGAAGCTCGCCACCGACGCGGCCGAGCTGTGCAAGGACCTTGAAAACGAGGCCAAGGGCATTGACCTGTATTACGAGTACAGCCCCGAATCGTTCACCGGTACTGAGCCGGAATACGCGGTCGAGGTGTGCAATGCGGTCATCGGCGTCATCAAGCCGACCCCCGAGCACCCGATGATCATCAACCTGCCGGCCACGGTCGAGATGACCACGCCGAACGTGTTCGCCGATGAGGTGGAGTACGTGTCCACGCATCTTGACGACCGTGACGCCGTGGTGCTCTCCCTGCACCCGCACAACGACGAAGGCATGGGCGTGGCCGCCACCGAGCTGGCCGTGCTGGCCGGCGCCGACCGCGTGGAGGGCTGCCTGCTGGGCAACGGCGAGCGCACCGGCAACGTGGATCTGGTCACGCTGGGTCTGAACATGCTCACGCAGGGCATCGATCCGCAGATCGACTATTCGAACGTTCCCGAGATCCGCAAGACCGTCGAGTACTGCAACCAGATCAAGATCTCCGAGCGTCATCCGTACGCGGGCAACTTCGTGTTCACCGCGTTTTCCGGCTCCCATCAGGACGCCATCAAGAAAGGCCTCGAAGCCCGCGAGGCCGCTGCGGACCGAGTCGGCGCCGATCTCGACAAGTTCGTGTGGCTCGTGCCGTACCTGCCGATCGACCCGAAGGACATTGGCCGCACCTACGAGGCGATCATCCGCGTCAACTCGCAGTCCGGCAAGGGCGGCATGGCCTACCTGCTCAAGACCAACCACAACCTCGACCTGCCGAAGCGTCTGCAGGTGGAGTTCGACAAGATCGTGCAAAACTTCGCCGACACGACCAAGAAGGAAGTCAAGGACGAGAACATCTGGCGTCTCTTCAAGGACGAGTACCTGCCGGTGGAGCAGTCCGGCATGACGGCCGCCGGCGTGGTCGTCGGCGATACGCATGACGCGACGCTCGCTCCGTGGGGCCGCCTCAAACTGCTCAAGGTGGCCGTCAGTTCCGGCGAGGATGGTTCAGACACCGTGCTCAAGGCGCGTGTGCTCGACCGCGGCGTGAACGTGGGCGTGGACGAACCTCACGAGCGTGAGATCTCCGGCATCGGCAACGGCCCGATTGCGGCGTTCCTCAACGCGGTTTCCAACCTCGGCATTGAGGCGTCCGTGATGGATTACGTGGAGCACACCATGTCCGTCGGTACCGACGCCATGGCCGCGTCCTACGTGGAATGCCAGGTGGGTGAGGACGCTGAGACCCAGATCATCTGGGGCGTCGGCATCGACTCCTCGATTACCACCAGCGCGCTCAAGGCGATCATCTCCGCGATCAACCGTTCGCAGCGCTGATATTTCGCGGTAAACGAAAGGGTGGCTGCAGGGATTGAACTGCGCCCCGTTTGTTGGACGTTGTTAATTAGGATACATCCCTAGACCGCGAGGGACATGCTCCGGAACTCCTCCGGGGTGCGTCCCTCGAGTCGTAT
>ERZ811283.199-NODE-199-length-8101-cov-6.60676_pt1 | contig 8101 bp, 6 predicted proteins | sample MGYA00520195_ERZ811283 | MGnify/ENA primary metagenome ERZ811283 (study PRJEB31588, sample SAMN03399877) | human gut metagenome | study: EMG produced TPA metagenomics assembly of the PRJNA231909 data set (A prospective, longitudinal analysis of the...
ACCGAGATCTACACTCTTTCCCTACACGACGCTCTTCCGATCTGCCGATGCCGAAGCCCACACCGGCGTGCTGGATGGTATCGTCCGGGTAGAGCAGCTTGGCACCCACGCAGCCCACCCGCTTCTGCTGGGCGTACATGACCATCTCTTCCAGCCAGGCGGCGGTGATGACCTCGGTGTCGTTGTTGAGCAGAAGCAGATACTCACCGGTGGCGAACTTCTCGCCGAAGTTGTTCAGGGCGCTGTAGTTGAAGCCCTTGCCCTCCCAGGTGACGACCTTGAGATTATCGGGGTGCTCCTTCTGCATCCGCTCGTAGGTGCGGAAGGTCTCGGGGGCCTTGCTGTTGTTCTCGATGAGGATGATCTCAAAATCCGGGTAGGTGGTGCGGGCGTAGATGGACTCCACGCAGGTCTCCAAGTCGCGGATGTGGTCGCAGGTGGGGATGAGGATGCTCACCCGGCCCGGATGGTCGATGGTGTAGTCGGTCTTGTAGTAGCCCGGTGTGCCCGGGATGAGGGACACATCGTCCACGGCCACGCCGCAGCGGGCGTAATGAGCCTTGAGGGCGGCAATGCCCGCGTCGATGCAGTAGGTCTTGGCGGAGATGTCGCTGGCCGTGCTGCCGGGGCTGGAACGCCAGTAATAGAGGGCGTGGGGGATGTGGACGATCTTCCGGGCCGTCTCGGTCAGGCGGAGGAAGAGCTCATAATCCTGACTGCCGTTGTACTCCATCCGCTCCGGGCCGCCTGCGGCGTCCATCAGCCGGCGGCTGAAGAGGGTCAGGTGGCAGATATAGTTGTTGGAGCGGAGGTTGTCCAGCATGAAGTCCGGCTTGAAGTGGTAGAGCACCACATTCTCCACCTTGCCCTCGAAGGTCGCCTCATCGGTATAGACGAAGTCGGCTCCCTGCTCTGCGATGGCCTTGGCCGCGTACCAGAGGGCGCAGGGATGGAGGATGTCGTCGTGGTCCAGCAGGGCGATGAAGTCGCCGGTGGCCATCTCGATGCCTTTGTTGGTATTGCCGGGGATGAGCTCATTCTTCTCCAGCTTCCTGTAGCGGATACGAGGGTCCACAGCGGCGCGCTGCTGCACCATCTCGCCCACGCCCGGCGCAGTGCCGGCGTCTACACAGCAGAGCTCCCAGTTGCGGTAGGTCTGGTTCACGACGGAATCCAGCAGCTCTTCGAGGAAGTCCAGCGGGGTGTTGTAGAGCGGCACCACGATGCTGATCTTGGGGCCTGCAGGCTGATTGCCTGCCTGCCGCACCAGCAGCTCCACCGGTGCGAACCGGTCGGCGCGCATGACCTTGCCCGGGAAGAGGGCGGCGTACTCGCGGCGGGCGCGGGCCAGTTCCCGCACGCCCTCGATGCCGCCGCTGCGCAGCTCCCGCAGGAGCACGAAGAGGGGCAGAGTGTGCCAGAGCTGGCGGCTCTTGCTGACGACATAGCGCATGGGCCAAGTCATCTTCCAGAACTTCGAGCCCGTCACCTCGCCCAGTGCCTTTTCCAGCTGCTGCTCGTGGCTGCGGCTGAGCGAAAGGTCGCTGCGCAGCCGGGCGATGAGCTCAGCTTCCTCGCCGCTGGTGCGCTCGGCGCGCACCATCCGGTCACGCAGGATGTCCATTTCCATCTCGTAGCCCCGCACCATCTTCAGCTGAGTGGGCTGGCTGGTGCAGAACAGCGCCGACTGCTGAGCGCGGCCCTTGCTGCGCCAGCCAAAATCGCGGAAATACCCTCTCTGGGCCAGCTGCTCGGCCCAGCCCGCCATAACGGTGCTCTCATCACTCACCAGCAGCACCCGGGCGGGCAGGGTCTCGGGCAGCGTTTCCCACGCGGGGTCTGCCACCACCAGAAGCTCTGCCGCAGAGCCCTCCGTCCACTCTTCTGCCTCCACACCTGCACGGTGCAGGGCTTCCGTCAGCTGGGACATCTGCTCTCCCAGCAGGGCCGCCGAGGCGGGGTTTGCCTCCTCCGCGATGCGCTGCGCCAGTGCGCGGCAGCGCTCCCGCTCCCGCTTTTCTTTCTTTTCCTTCTCCAACTGCATTCCGTTCTCTCCACCTGTTATTCTTTATCGTATCGCTCCCGCTTTGGAGCGTGAAACGCGAAATAGTCTGTCTCTTGTGTACAAGCGTGTACAGTATACCAAATCACGTCTCATTTGAGAAGTATTTTGCGCAATTCCTTTTGATTTTTTACATACCCAGCAGGCGGCGCAGCCAGCCGAACAGACCGCCGCCGGAGCTCGTGCCGCTGCCCACCGTCCGGATGGAAACGCCGGAGTAGTAGTGCTTCAGGATGTCGCGGTAGCCCATCCCCTCCTCGGCGGCGTAGCCCACCGCGCCGCACTGGCTCATGCCCACGCCGTGGCCGAAGCCGTAGTAGTACATACAGGGTACACCCGCTGCATCCGTGCTGAAATCAAAGCAGTAGCGGGAGGACACGAACTGGCCGATATAGCGGTAGCTGCGGCCATTGGACACCAGCGTATTGTACTGGACGAAGCCGCCGAGGTCTTTGTGGGTGGTGTCGGCGCTCTGGTAGGGCTCACCGGTGCGGCTGTCGTTGTACTCGACATAGTCATAATCCTTGCCGATGACGCGGCGCATCTTCTCGTGGTACTGGCGCTCATAGGGGCTTTCCACGCTCTTGAGATACGGCACATCCGAGCCCCAGGCGTCGAGGCTGGAGCAGGTGCCGTAGACGCCGGTCTGGGTGTTGTAGCCCGCGCTGGCCGACCAGACGGCGTCGATGACGCTGCCGTTGTAGGTCAGTACCTCATCCTTCACCGACTCCACCGCCTTGCGGATGGCCGACCGGGCCGAGGACGGGATGTCCTCCACAGGGGTGTAGATGAGGGCGTTGGCCGAGGAGCCGTACTGCTTATGGTACTCGAGGTAGGAGTGGATGGCCACGGCCTGGGCCTTCCACGCCTCCTGCGCGGCGCCGGCGCTGACATAGCTGCCGATGGAGCCAAGCTCGGTGTAGGTGATTCCCACCAGGCAGTCCACGAGGTCCAGCGACAGGTTCCGGCGCAGGCCCTTGCCCTTGATGTTCAGATAGGGCAGTGTGATCTTATCTTTGGAGCCGAAGAGCCAGCTCAGACAATTTTCCTCTTCCTCAGGGATAAGGGTGGTGTTTGCACCGCCAATGGTGGTGGCACCGGGTGCGGCATCCTCGGCGAAGGCCGCCGGGACAGCCACGCACAGCATCACAGCTGCCAGCACCAGCGCCGTCAGACGGCGCGCGAAACTCAGACTCTGCTTCACGGTCATTTCCTCCTGTGGTTTCTGGATCTTTCCATAGTTGTTATCAGTGTAACACACTGCGCCCCCGACGGCAAGGACAGAAGTTGTGCAAAAATGTGAAAAGACGCCTTTGCAAGCCGCCGGAATTGTGATACAGTATAGCATGAGATGATATGCCCCCTTTGGCGGGCATGACAGGGAGGGCCGGAATGGACAGCAGAGAGTTATATCCCAGCGACGAGCAGAGGCGCCGCATCATGGACTTTATCATGGCGGCGGGCGAGACACTGCTGGAAAACGGAGCAGAGGTCTTCCGGGTGGAGCAGACGATGGAGATCATGGCCCGCAGCTTCCATCTGCGGGAGTTCCATGTCTACGTGCTGACCAACGGCATCTTCGCCAGCGCCGGCACGGCAGAGATCGCCGAAGTGCGGAACGTCCCGGTGCGGACGACTCACTTGGGCCGGGTGGCCGCGGTGAACGCCCTTTCCCGCGAGATAGCAGCCGGGGGCGTCACACTGGACGAGGCTGAACACCGCCTGGCCGATGCCCAGCGCATCCCCTTCCCCAAGGGCAAGACCCAGCTCCTCGCCGGGATGAGCGGCACAGCCTGTTTTGCGCTCATCTTCGGCGGCACGATACGCTCGGCACTGGCGGCAGCGGCGGCGGGTTTCATCGTCAGCGGCTATCTGCTGCTCTGTGAAAATCGGAGGCTTTCCAACGGCTTCCGCAAGATCTCGGCGGCGGCGCTCATTACATTGGTCTGCATTCTGGGGTGCCATCTGCTGGATACTGAGGCCAGCCACGCCATCATCGGTGCCCTGATGATATTGACCCCCGGCATCGCCTTCACCATGGGCATCCGGGACTTCGTGCAGGGCGACTACCTCTCCGGCACCATCCGGATGATAGACGCCCTGCTCATCGCGGCCAGCATCGCCATCGGCACCGGCTTCGTGCTGAGCCTTATTTCTCTGCTGACGGGGGTGACGGTGGTATGATGACCTTGACAAGCACACAGCTCGGCCAGCTGGCGGCACAGTTCTTTCTGGCCGGGGCGGGGACGCTGAGCTTCGCCGTCCTCTTCGCCTGCCCTAAGCGCACCCTCCCCTGCTGTGCGCTGGTGGGCGCGGTGGGCTGGTTCGTCTACGAGCTGGCTGTCTTATACGGGGCCGACGCGGCGGCAGCCTCCCTCATCGCGGTCATCCCGCTGTCGCTGGCGGCGCGTATCTGCGCCGTGCTGCTCAAGGCGCCGGTGACGGTCTTTTTGCTGACCGGCATCTTCCCGCTGGTCCCCGGCGCGGGCATCTACTACACCGCCTACTACTTCATCCAGGGCGAGAATGCCCTTTCGCTGGCCAACGGCATCTCCACCTTCAAGGTAGCCGTGGCGCTGGCTGTGGGCATCGCGCTGGTGCTGGGTCTGCCCATGCCGAAGGGGCATAGGTGGAAGAGCAAATAAGCTGTAACAGCAAAAAGCACCCGCAGCGCTGTTTCCCTTGGGAACGCCTTGCGGGTGCTTTCTATACGTCAGCTTCTCTTTTTCAATTAGAGCTGGAGATAAACCTTAGCAACCAGTTTCTCCGGGTTGCTGCGGTCAATAGCAATCTCATCCGCCACCTTGGCAATGTCATAGGTGGTCGAGCCGCTACAAGCCGAACCCAGATTTTTCAGCAGCTCCTTCTTGAATTTCTCCGAGCCCTTCACAACGCTGACGGTCTCATCATACGCACCATCGCCAATGTGCAGGTCCTGATACCACTGGCTCTTCTCACGCCAGTATTCCACCTTGACATCCTCCATCACAGGGTTTTTGCTGCTGCTATTGCAGCCAGAGAGAACACCCGCTGCTGCCACGGCCAGAGCCATCACACCAGCGCTCTTCAAAAAATTACGACGAGTTATATCAGTCATTTTCTTTCACCTCATAAACTGTTTTGTTTCTTCTTGTTTTCCTTTGCGCGTCTCCGCAAAAGACGGTCAGTTTGCCATAACTAACTATAGCTTATCCCCTGCTTTTTGTCAATATTTTTCCAGTATGTTAGCGTTCATTAACATTATATCGTCATTTTTGTCTTAAGCTTATGGATTTTTCTCTCATTTCTTCCTCTCGCAGACGTGTCTTGTCCGTGTTTGCCGCCGCATCCAAATTCCTTGCACTGCGCCTGCTCCCATGCTATAATCAGGCTGTACTTATATAGTAAAGGAGTGTCTGCCGATGTCTGTTATGGAAACGCTCAACACCCGCCGCACCTACCGCCGCTTCGCCCAGAAGCCGGTGCCGCAGGATGTGGTGGACGATATGGTGGAGGCCCTGCGCCTGTCGTCCTGCGGCGCGAACCGTCAGGCCGTGAAGCTGGTGGTGGTGCAGAGCCCCGAGATGGTGAAAAAGGTCCATCCGCTGGTCAAGTGGGCCGCCTATCTGCCGCCGGAGCAGGGTGCTCCCAAAGCCGACGAGCAGCCTGTGATGTATCTGGCCGTCGTGCAGGACAGCTCCATCCCCGGCGACCTGAACACCGACACCGGCATCGCGCTGGCGAACATCACCCTCGCCGCATGGGCCAAGGGCGTGGGCAGCTGCATCATGGGCGCCATCAACAAGCCCGCCCTGAGCGAGCTGCTGGGCATCGCCGCGCCGGACAAGCTGGCGTTCATGGTGGCGCTTGGCTGCCCCACTCACGCCGCCAGGGTCGTACCGATGACGGAAAAGACCGGCATCAAGTATTACCTCGATGAGAACGGTGACTACTGCGTGCCGAAGCGGAGCGTGGAGGAGCTGGCACGGACGGTTTAACCTCTCCGTCAGCGCTGGCGCGCTGCCACCTCCCCTATCGAGGGGAGGCCCTGGCGAACCGGGCCACTCTGCGCTGACTGCTGAAAGCTTTCGGTGACGCAAAATGCCGGGCCTCGCTTACGGGGGCAGGCACTTCGGGACAACGCATTTGTCAAGCTGCCGTGAATCCAGGCAGCAGGGCACTACAGCTCCCGATAAATCAAGCCCTGCTCGTCCAGCGTAAGCCTGACCGACATGCCAAGGGCTCCCCTATTAGGGGAGCTGTCTGCGAAGCAGACTGAGAGGTTCTGCATATATACATCACTCTCCAGCTTTATTCTGCATAATTGTTTGCAATTCGGTTTCAATTTGATGGAATTTTTGCACAACACTTGACTTTTCAAATTGTACAACCTATACTAAACACGCTCTCTGATTTTTCGATGAATCGCATCACAGCAGAGAGATGCAAACGATATGCACATAAAGAGGAGTGTTTGAATATGAAAAAGATCTCTCGCCGCAGCTTTCTTGCTGCCGCCGCTGTTTCCGCTGCTGCTCTGGCCCTGACCGCCTGCGGCGGCTCTGCCTCCACCGCTTCTTCCGCTGCTGCAAGCTCTGTTGCTGCTTCTTCTGAGGCTGCTTCCACCAGCGCTGCCGCTGCTGAGCTGACCACCGTTGAGGCCGGCAAGCTGACCATGGCCACCAACGCCACCTTCCCTCCCTACGAGATGACCACCGACGCCGGCACCATTGAGGGCATCGATGTGGACACCGCACAGGCCATCGCCGAGAAGCTGGGCCTCGAGCTGCAGATCGACGACATGGATTTTGACGCTGCTCTGCTCAGCGTGCAGCAGGGCAAGGCCGACATCGCCATGGCAGGCATCACCGTCACCGACGAGCGGATGGCTGTGATGTCCTTCTCCGACAGCTACGCCACCGGCATCCAGTCCGTCATCGTGCCCGAGGGCTCTGACATTGCCTCTGTGGACGATCTGGCCGGCAAGAAGATCGGCACCCAGCGCGGCACCACCGGCTACCTGTACTGCTCCGACGACTTTGGCGAGGACGCCGTGGTGGCCTACGACAACGGCCTGACCGCTGTGCAGGCCCTGAACAACGGTCAGGTGGACGCTGTGGTCATCGACAACGAGCCCGCCAAGGCCTATGTGGAGTCCAACCCCGGCCTGAAGATCCTGGACACCAGCTACGCCGAGGAGGACTACGCCATCGGCATGGCAAAGGACAACACCGCTCTGCTGGAGGCTGTGAACGCCGCTCTGGAGGAGCTGAAGGCCGACGGCACCCTGCAGGCCATCGTGGACAAGTACATCAAGGCTGAGTAAACAGACCCCTCAAGGGGAGGCGGCCCACCGGGCACCTCCCCTTTTTTAAGGGATATAGGTTACAAAATTCTGACAAGATCACAACAGACGAAAAGAAAGTGAGGATGCGAATGGCCGCACAATACGAACTGTTGAGCCAGCTGCTGAAAAGCGGCGGCCGGCTGGACATGGGGCAGGAGCTGTTCTACAAATTTTATCAGGCCTTTGTCCTGAAGGACCGCTGGCTCCAGTACATCGGGGGCGTAGGCACCACCCTGCTGGTCACTGCCATTGCTCTGGCCATGGGCGTCCTGCTGGGCAGCGTGGTGGCGCTGGTGCGTGTGGCCCACGACCAGCAGCGCCCCGGCCGCTCGAACCCCGTGCTGGGGGTCTTTAACGCCGTGTGTCAGGTGTACACCACCGTGATCCGGGGCACCCCCATGATGGTGCAGCTGCTGATCATGAGCATGGTCATCTTCAACAACAGCCGCAACTTTACCATGGTCGGCGCTCTGGCGCTGGGCATCAACTCCGGCGCTTACGTCTCCGAGATCATCCGCGGCGGCCTGATGGCCGTTGACCCGGGCCAGATGGAGGCCGGCCGCAGCCTCGGCCTCAACTACATCACCACCATGGTGGTCATCATCATCCCCCAGGCCATCCGGGCGGTGCTGCCTGCCCTGGGCAACGAGTTCATCATGCTGCTGAAGGATACCTCCCTTATCACCGTCATCGGCGGCAAGGAGCTGCTGTAT